>JACCDH010208744.1_pt1 | contig 249219 bp, 206 predicted proteins | sample 7442481 | NCBI WGS metagenome assembly JACCDH01 (sample SAMN15323433, study PRJNA562643) | freshwater metagenome | isolation source: river surface water | place: USA:Blue River Watershed | collected 2017-08-15
CGCGAATATCTGCATATTGTTTGTTTCCCCACCATTGAAAATAAAAGCCCATGTTGATGACAGAAGTCAAGGTCAACATGCCAAGAAAAATGCAAACAAGTGCAGGTACTGCTTTTGGATGTTTAAATGGAAAAGCGACCATAACCAACGGAATGATGACCAAAGGTAGTTTCACACGTAAATCGTGTAGGGCATAATTGAAATCACTTGTCCACAACAATGAGCACCATTCGATAAACAAATACAACAACAACCATTTCAATAGCGAATTTGTAGTCCAACGTTGCCAATACGATTTGAAATCGCCAGCGATTAATAAGTTGAGTAGCAACAAAGCTGTTGCCAACGAAAGCGGAATTTTACTCCACGGTAAACCAAAAGCTAGGCCAGTACAAGCAATGAAATGGATGGTTGCGTGAACGGGTTTTCCGGTAAGTCTATCCAACATAAGTGCAATCGTTTCTTTTTCTTAACGCTTATTTTCCAAGAATAGTATTGTACTTTTTGCTGTCTAATAAAATTTCAATGGCTTTTTTCAAATCCAAATCGTTTTGGAAGGCTTGTTGTGCTCTTCCACTTTGGTAATAGTAACGCGAAACGATTTCATTGGATAAGTAGAAATTAATTTCTTTTTTGAATTTATCTAAATCGCGTTCTTTCGAAGGTGTTACTTTCGTTAACAACTCTGCATAGGCTGCTTTTATATCTTCAAAATATCCTTCTTCTTCGGCAATTTTTTTCATTTTTTCGAGTTGCTCCTCCGATGCAGTATTATAAGTAAACGTTTGTTGCATCGCGTATAGCTTGAATGCTTCGTAATCAGCATCTGAAAGCAAGAATGAATTTGCCTCAGCTATTGTTGGATGTGTTTGGTGGTACTTTGTTGCATAGTTAAAAATAACATTGCTGATAACCAATTGTGCCAATAAGCGACTCGCTTCATCTTTTTCGACTTTGATATCTGGTTCAATACCACGGCCATCAATTACTTTTCTACCAGTTGTTGTTGTAAATGTTTTGACAAGGGAATCAGCAATTGCTTTTGGTTTTTCACCAGCTTCTTTGTCGTAATACTCGAGGCGTTGCACACATCTTCCAGAAGGTGTGTAATATTTAGAAATCGTCAATTTGATTTTTGAACCGTATTTCAAATCAAAAGTGCGTTGCACCAATCCCTTTCCATACGATGTTTCACCTATGATGACTGCGCGGTCTAAATCTTGTAAACTTCCTGAAACAATTTCAGAAGCAGAAGCCGATCCTTCGTCGATGAGCACAACCAATGGAATCGATAAATCAACAGGCTCTGATGGAGTAGCGTAAACGCGATTTTCTTCTTGAATACGTCCTTTTGTAGTGACAACTGCTTGCCCTTTTTTGACAAAGAAATTTACGATTTTAACAGCTTCCATCAAAATTCCACCGCCGTTTCCTCGTAAGTCAAGTACCAATGCTGTCATACCTTGACTTTTCAACTTGTCGTAAGCAGCTTTAACTTCAGAAGAAGCTGTTTGCGTGAAGCTGTTGAGTTTGATGTAGCCAATGTTATTTGCTAACATGCCAGCGTAAGGAACGTCTTGCAGTTTGATTTCGTCGCGTGTGATGTTCAATGTTTGGATAGTGCCGTTGCGTTCTATTTTCAATTCCAAAGTCGAGCCTTTTGAACCTTTCAACGCTGCAGATACTTCGTCAGAAGGTTTGTCCTTCATGTCTTTTCCGTCGATGGACAAGATTTTATCTCCAGCTTGTGCCCCTGCTTTTTGCGCAGGATTACCTTCGTAAGGTTCAGCAATGTAAGTAAATCCGTCAATTTTGCGAATCAATGCGCCAATGCCGCCGTATTGACCTGTTGTCATCAAGCGGTAATCTTCCATGTTTGCTTCGTGGTAGTAAACCGTATACGGATCCAATTCTTTTAACATGGCATCAATTGCCGTTTTGCTCATTTCACCTGGTTTGATATCGTCAACATAGTTTGTTTCCAATTGTTGAAAAATCAAATCCATCAATTCGAGCGATTTTAACACTTCAAATCCGTTGGATTGAGCAGAACTGTTAAAACAAGTCGTTAGACCAAAGAGAACGACAAAAAGAGCTGTTTTAATTTGTTGCATTGTTGCTATTGTTTTTTATTTCGGTACTTAATTTTGTTATTAGTTTTTCTGTATGAACCAGCAATTCCGCGAAGGGTAATTCTTCTTTGTGCGCATAGATGACAAATAATGCGACTTGTTTTTGCTGTTCTTGAAGAATTAACTCCAAATTTTCTTTTTTATTGCGAAATGTCTCGCGCAAAAGGCGTTTGATTTTATTGCGGTCGTGTGCCCGACGAAACGAGCGTTTGGGAGCTGAAAAAACCAATTGAAAAGGAACCGCTTCCGTGAGTGTTGCTTCTTTCCAATAAACCACAAAGGGAAAAGAGCGCACTTGCTTTCCTTCTTTGAAAAGTAAGTCGATTGTTTTGCGACTGCAGAGTTTATATGTTTTTCCAAAAACACCCATTTACTTATTTCACTGACCAGCTTGCGCCATCTTTTCCATCTTTGACAACGATACCCGCTGCTTGCAATTTGTCGCGAATTTGATCGGAAGTAGTCCAATCCTTGTCTTCACGTGCTTTTTTGCGCATCGCTAACACCAATTCCATCGTTGCGTTTAAGGCATCATCACTTGTTGCTTTTGCAATGTGTAAGCCAAGTACATCGCCAATAAACGAATGAAATTCTGCTGTTAATATGGCTAAATCGGTTGCTGAAATCGTTGCTTTATTTTCTGCCAACGCATTGATGTATTTCACTCCTTCAAACAAAGCTGCGATAAGCATTGGTGCATTGAAATCGTCGTTCATTGCTTTGTAAAACGATTGAACAAGCGCTGAAACATCCATTGAAGACGTATCACTTGCCGTAATTGTTGGCAACAATTGCAAGGCATCTCCCAAACGGGTAAATCCTTTTTCAGCAGCATTCAAGGAATCTGCAGAAAGATCCAAGGTGCTTCTGTAATGCGCTTGCATCATACAAAAACGAATGACCGCTGGGGAATATGGTTTATCAAAAATAGTCGTCGTTCCTTCTACAATTTCTTTTGGTAAGAAATAATTACCAAGCGATTTCGACATTTTTTGTCCGTTCACGTTTAACATGTTTGCGTGCATCCAGTAACGCGCTGGATTGCAGCCCAAAGAACCACAGTTTTGCGCAATTTCGTCTTCGTGGTGTGGGAATTTCAAATCCATTCCGCCACCGTGAATATCGAACTGAGCCCCCAAGTATTTGGTACTCATTGCTGTACATTCGATGTGCCATCCAGGGTTTCCGTCTCCCCAAGGAGAACGCCATATTTGCATATCGTCTGGATTTGCTTTTTTCCAAAGCGCAAAATCAGCAAAAAAGCGTTTTTCTTCTTGCGCATTCAAGGCGCGTGTTTCTTCCGCTAATTCGTCAACTTTTCGCCCACTTAAAATGCCGTACTCAAATTGTTCACTGTAAGCGCGGACATCAAAGTAAACAGAACCGTTGACAACGTATCCAAAGCCATTGGCAATGATTTGCTCGATGTGTTCAATTTGTTCTTGAATGTGAGCTGTTGCAGTAGGTTCAATAGTTGGCGAAAGCAAGTTATAAATGCGTTGTAATTCTTGGAATTTCGTGTTGTATTTGTAAACAATTTCGAGCGATTGTACTTGTTCCAATTTGGCTACTTTTCCAATGCTATCAACTGCTTCTCCAGCTGAATTGGTTATGTGACCAGCATCTGTAATATTACGCACGTATTTTACTTGCAGTCCAAGTTTTAACAAATAACGGTAAATCAAATCGAAGTTGATAAATGTACGCATGTTACCCATGTGTGGCTCGCTGTATAGCGTGGGTCCACAAACATACATTCCTACTTTTCCAGCGTGAATTGGTTCAAACTTTTCTTTTTCTCCAGTAAGACTATTGTAAATTGTAAGATCAATTGCCGTGCTCATATTCTTCGATGCTACTAAATTCAATCAGCGAAGATACGCAGAATTTACCTGATTTCATTTTAGTAAAAAAGAAACGTTACTTATCAGGGCTTTTTCCCTATTTTCGTGAGGTAAAAGCTGTTATATGAAAAAAGTCTATTTCCTAGATACTGTTCATCCTATTCTTGCGGAAAGGCTTTCGGAGAGTGGACAATTCACCTGTATTTTTGCCGAAGATTGGTCCCTTGAAACATGTCAAACAGCCTTAAAAGACGCTGATGGCATTGTGATTCGCTCACGTTTTCCAATGCAGGAAGCTTTCTTGCAATTTGCGCCCAATTTGTCATTTATTGCTCGTTCTGGTGCAGGAATGGAAAACATTGATGAGGTTTACTGCGCACAACGGGGCATTCAATTATTCAATGCGCCAGAGGGAAACCGCAATGCAGTTGGTGAACATGCGTTGGGTATGTTGCTTGCAATGATGAATAAGATCCCAACAGCCAACAATGAAATTCGAAAAGGCATTTGGGACCGAGAAGGAAACAGGGGAGTAGAATTAGATGGTAAAACAGTTGGTATTATCGGATATGGCAATAACGGTGCTTCATTTGCTAAAAAGTTGCGCGGTTTTGATGTAACATGCTTGGCTTATGACAAATACAAGACTGGTTTTGGAACCGATTTTGTTATTGAAGCGACCTTGGAAGCCCTAATCCGTAAATCGGATGTGATTTCTTTTCACATTCCTCAAAATGACGAAACAGTTCACTTTGCGGATCATGAATTTTTTGACGGCTTAGGGAAATCAATTTTCTTGTTGAACTGTTCCCGCGGTAAAATTGTCGATACAAGCGCTTTGATTGCAGCGATTGAAAGCGGTAAAGTGTTGGGTGCTGGACTGGATGTAAACGAATTTGAAAAAGCCTCATTTGAGTCGTTTTTTAGCGATTCAATGCCCGAGGCTTTAACCTATTTATTGGACAGCAAACGTGTTTTGTTAACGCCACACGTTGCAGGTTGGACGAACGAAAGTTATTTCAAACTCAGTGATGTGTTGGCGACAAAAATTTTAAAAAGCATTGAAACTCACGAGACTAATTTTAAATAACAACAATTCCATCACTTTTTGTTCATTATTTAACCGTTGTTTCGAATTAGCTCCTTATTTTCGTCCCTGAAACAAAAAGGTAATCACACCAATGAAAAAAATACTTGTCCTCGGAGCTGGATTGTCAGCATCATCATTGATACGTTATTTGTTGGCTCACGCCGAAATGTATAATTGGCAAGTACGCGTTGTTGACCAATCGCTTGAAATGGTGGAACGCAAATTGAACAAGCACCCACGAGGAGTTGCATTAACAATCAACGCACTCAATCAAGAAGAACGGTTACCTGAAATTGCGCAAGCTGATTTGGTGATTAGTATGTTACCCGCTCGTTTTCATATTGACATTGCCCGTGATTGCCTCGCATTGAAAAAACACTTGATCACACCTTCTTATATTTCACCAGAAATGAAAGCTTTGCATCAGGAAGTGAAAGAATCAGGTTTGTTATTCATGAATGAAATTGGTGTTGACCCAGGAATTGATCACATGAGCGCTATGCGAATCATTGATGAATTACGTGGCAAAGGAGCAACAATTACTAGTTTTAAATCGTACTGCGGTGGTTTGATAGCTCCTGAATCAGATAATAATCCGTGGCACTATAAATTTACGTGGAATCCAAGAAATGTAGTTGTTGCAGGACAAGGAAAAGCAGCGCAATACATTGACAGAAATCAATACAAATACATTACCTATAATCAATTGTTCACGCGTTTGGACGCCGTTTCCATTGATGGATTTGGTGATTTTGATGGTTATGCGAACAGGGATTCATTGTCTTACAGAAGTATATACGGATTGGAAACCATTCCAACAATTTATCGCGGAACTTTACGACGCGCAGGATTTTGTCATTATTGGAACATTTTTGTGCAATTCGGGATGACAGATGATTCATACACGATGGAAGGTTCTGAGTTTTTTACGCCACGTGATTTTATCAATGCATTTTTACCGTTCAACGAAGGTGTTCCCATTGAAGAAAAATGGCTGGCAGCTTGTGAACAGTACGGAGTTGATTCCATCGATAAATTTGAGTGGTTGGGTATTTTTGATAGTACAGTTCAACTAGGAATTCCAAATGCAAGTCCAGCGCAATTGCTAGAAAAGATTTTAGTGGCAAAATGGAGCTTGGCGCCAAACGACAAAGACATGTTGGTGATGGTGCATCAATTTGACTACGAATTGAATGGTCAAAAATCGAGCATTGATTCTTCCATGGTGACGATAGGTGAAGATCCGGTTTTCACAGCGATGTCCAATACTGTTGGCTTGCCAGTTGCCATTTGTGCTAAAATGATATTGACAAATCAATTACAGCTTACAGGGGTTGTGTTGCCAATTGTTCCAGAAGTTTACAATCCTATTTTAGATGAACTAGCGACCTTAGGCATCACATTCAACGAAGTATACCATTAGTGGTGAAATAAGCGCGCAAATTTCAAGCGCTCAACAATCCGATAACCTGTTGTGCCAATAATGGTGCTGAACAACAAGATTTCTTCTGGAAGTTGCTTGAAAAGTGAAACGCCAAAAAACAAACCAGCACAAGCGAGTAAGAGCAATCCTTGTTTTGAACTTTCGTTGATGAGTTGTCCCATCGTCAAGTATTTATAAAGTTCTGGTCGAATAAATTGCTGTTTGTAAACGGAAATTCCATTCAACAGCAATAAGGGTAATAACACATAACCTTGCGCAATTCCGATGTCTTCGTACATCAAAAAGGCAATAACTCGGTCGGTGAAATCAAAAGTGGGTTGGAGTAGTTGCATGTTTAAGATGACGATAAAACAAGTTGCAAAAAGGAAAGCACTTCCCAATAAAAGTGTCCGTAACGCGTGTTTTTTTTCAGTCACTAATCCACTGTAAGCGAAGCGTTTTTTTGCTTTTACTGAATTAATTGCCAGAAACAAGATCCAATCCAGCAAGTAAAACAACAAAATGAAACTGGTATCCCAATGCCAATAAAAATAGCCAGCAAGTGGAAGTGCTGCTTCCAGTACAGTTTGGAAGATTGCGCTTTGTTTTAGATTCATTTTGCTAAGCGCGTGATAGCTGTTTTTGAAAGTTCGAAATCTTTGTTGTATTTCACAGCGTTTTTGTAGTATTTAATCGCTTCAAATTTATCGCCTTTGCTTTCGAAAATCATTCCAAGATTATGCCAAGCCTCCACATAGCGCGGTTCGTTCGCCAAACATCTTTCGTAGTAAAACTGTGCGCTATCGATTTGATTTTGATTGAATTGTTTGATATAACCTTGTTGGAATAGGCTCGGAGCAAAGCTTGGGTCTTTTTTGTACATCAAGCGATAAGTTGCCAATGCTTCTTCGTTTTTGTTGAATTCTTGGTAGGCAAACGCCAAATTGTACAAAGCTTCAATAACGTTTGGTTTCAATTGCGTTGCAGTGGTGAAATATTCAATACAGTACGGATCTTTTTCGCTTTGGTAAATTAACCCAAGTCGCAACGCTGCTTCGTAAAAATCAGGGTCTTGATCCAAAGCCGTTTGATACGAAGATTTTGCTAATTTATTATTTCCCAAACTCAAGTAAATCGTTCCTTTCATGATATAAGCATCGCGGTAATGCTTGTCAATTTTCAACACACTGTTGATGTATTTAAACGCTTTTTCATAATCGCCTTGTTGGGAATAGGTAGACGACAAAGCAATCAATGCTTTTAAGTTCTTCGGTTCTTTTTTAACAATGAACTGGAAGTGTTTTTGCGCATTTATCACATCAGAAACAGTTCGAGAAGCTCGGTTATTCAGCGCCATTGCATATAAAAAGCGCGCATCTAAATTGTTTGGTTGCATGCGGTATGCTTTTGCGCCATCTTTTAATGCAGCATTGAAATTGTATTTGTCTACCATTTTATTTCCATGTGCAATGATGAATGGTACGCTGTCTGGGTATTTTTTATACAATGCATCCACATTGACAATTTCTTTTTTAACAGAAGAATTGTCCGAACAAGCAGCCAGCAAACCCACAAAAAAGCCGATAAATAAAATGCGCATAATGTAATTTTTGTTTCAAAAATAGTTAATTGCTTGCAACTATCCATTGCTACCAACGATAAAAGCACGAGGAAGGTTGGAAAAGAGCGAAACAAGGATGTTTTCCGATGATTTTTCTATCTTTAGTCGCTGAAATGGTATTTAGTAGCATCCTCTTCTTATTGTATTTCCTTCCAAGTATTTTGGCCGTGTATTTTATTGTGCCAAGGAAGTTTAAAAACAGCTTTTTACTTGTTGCAAGTGGTGTTTTTTATGCGTGGGGTGCGCCATCATTTATTTTTGTTATTCTATTAACAACAATCGTTGATTTTTTCCTTGTTTCAAAAATGGATGCGTCTTCCAATTTACGTCACAGGAAAGCTTATTTAATTACTTCGGTAGGAATCAATCTTGGATTGTTGGTGTATTTTAAATACTCCAATTTTTTCATTGAAAATATCAATTTGTTGTTCCAAGGTATTGGGTTGAATCCGATTCATTGGGTGAAATTAATTTTACCTATAGGCATTTCTTTTTATACGTTTGAAACCATTACTTATGTTGTCGATGTGTACCGCAAAACACATGCTCCGTTGAAACTTTTTCAAGATTACTTATTGTATATTTTGCTGTTTCCAAAACTGATAGCTGGCCCAATAATTCGCTACCATGATTTGGCGGATCAATTGACACAACGACCGGATGTTATTGACGACAAATTAATTGGTTTTTATCGCTTTGTCTTAGGTTTAGCAAAAAAAGTACTGATTGCAAATCAAATGGGCTTGTTAGCCGATGAGATATTCAAAAGCGATTTGCATCAATTATCAACGACTACCGCTTGGATTGGAAGTATTGCTTATACCATGCAGATTTATTTTGATTTTAGCGGGTATAGTGACATGGCAATTGGACTTGCACGCATGTTTGGTTTTCGGATTGCAGAGAATTTTGACAACCCCTATTTGGCAAGAAGTATCACTGAATTTTGGCGAAGGTGGCACATATCGTTGGGGTCATGGATGAAAAATTATTTATACATTCCTTTGGGAGGAAACAAAGTAACCACTTCGCGCATTTATTTCAATTTAGCGCTTGTTTTCCTGGCTTCGGGATTGTGGCACGGCGCTAGTTGGAGCTTTGTACTTTGGGGCGCTTACCACGGTTTCTTTATTGTGTTAGAACGGATGTTTTTAGGACGTTTTTTCGAAAAAATTGGAAAGTTACCAAGCATTGCCATTACTTTCTTCTTGGTTTCAATTGGCTGGGTCTTTTTCCGAATTGAAAAAATTAGTCATGCGTTGTTGTATGTGAAACAACTGTTTTCCTTCGAAACAAACAAGCCCTATTTGTTTTCATTGGAATCAAAAACGATGTTGTTTGTTGCGCTTTTCTTCTCTTTTTTCGCAATTACCAAACGGACACTTCGCTTGCAACAAGCCGTTTATGTGCAAGATTATACGCATGTGCGGCATGTAGTCATGCTCGTTTGCACCATGGTTTTATTTGTGTTATCCGTTGCTGCTATTACATCATCGGGGTTTAATCCATTTATATATTTCCGTTTCTGATGAGCAAGCAATCACTTTATTTTAAACGGACATTGCTGGGAATCATTTTTGCAATGCTCTTTCTACCGTTACTGCAAGCGCGCTTAAAATTCTTCGAAGAAAAACCGTTAATTGGTGCATTGGCAGAGCCAGAGTACCGTCGATTTTCATGGAAAGATTGGTTTTCATCAACCTACCAAAAGAAAAAAGAAAAGTACGTCAATGCTTGTTTCGGTTTCAGGAATTCCTGCGTGCGTTTGAATAATCAGGTAGATTTTTGGTTGTACCGACAAGCGAATGCAAACGGAGTACTCATTGGAAAAGAAAATTACTTGTACGAACGAGCATACATCGATGCGTACAATGGTGCCGACTATGTTGGACTGGATAGTATTGAAAATACTGCAAATCGTTTGGCGTATTTGACACATCAATTCAATCGTAGGAACAAACAATTAATTATTGTCTTTGCTGCTGGAAAAGGGTCGTACTATCCGGAGTTTTTCCCTGATAATTTCCGCTTGAAAACGCAAAACAAACGCACCAATTACTTTTCATTGCGCAAACAGTTAATGGCTAAAAACGTTCCATTAATTGATTTTAACGCCTGGTTTTTGCAACAAAAGAAGACGAGTAATTATCCGCTTTTTCCAAAACTGGGCATTCATTGGAGTCATTATGGTATGAGCTTGGTTGCTGATTCGTTGATCAAAGCGATTGAACACTTCCAACAATTTGATTTGGGTAATTTACAAACAAGCGGATTAACACAATCAACCACCGCTCAATTTGAGGACAAAGACATCGGTGATGGCATGAATTTGTTGGTTGATTTACAAGGATTAAAGATGGCTTATCCTGATTTTCATTTTGAGCAATTGAAGACCAAAAAACCAAACGTATTGGTTGTTTCGGATAGTTTCTTTTGGGGAATGTATAATGCTGGAATATCCACTGTATTTGATCAAACACATTTTTGGTATTACAACAAACAGGTATATCCAGAATTTCAAACCAAAGAGTTGTTTACCTATCAAGTCAATTTTGAGCAAGCAATCAATGCAAACGATGTGTTCATCATCCTAGCTACCGAAGCAAATTTAAAAGCAATTGGCTGGGGATTTCTGGAACGAGCAGAGCGTTATTTTAAGCAACGGAACTAAGTTCACTTCTCTGCCATGGCTTTTAAATCAGCGAGTGCATCTGTAAACATCTGTTTTGTGTGAGCCAGATACATTTCTAACGTATCAACGGTTACTTTCAGGGTCAACTGACTTCCGTTTTCTTCAATTTCGTAGCATTCACGTGCATCCTTCCACAACTGACTTCCATCGCTATTGGCTTCGTTGATAAAATTAGAAATCTCACCTTTGTGTTTGAATGTAAGGGATTTGTTTGGAACTAATGTTTCAATTACACTGTACATTCCTTGACCATTGGGCGTCAAAAAACGTATGTCACTACCTGCTTCAAAAGCAGTTGTTTCGTAATAATTTCCAGCGCAGAATTTACTGGTCCATTGTTGGTAATTTTCTGGTTGCCACAAGCAATTCCATAGGTTATCAGCAGTTGTTTGGATCGTTACTTCAAAGTGAAGTTCCATTAAGTTGTTTTTCATGCGATGATTTTTTTATTAATGCTCAAGTAAAAATAGTAAAACGAACATGTAAAATAGAAAATTAGATTTATTTGTTAAAAATTTGGTGGGTTAATTTTTTATTTATAAAATTGTTCAACTAACCATTATTTATTTAACACCTAACATCAATGAAAAAACGTGTATTATTTGCAGCAGGAATGTTGTCTGGAATTTTTGCTTTTGGTCAAAACTCCACTTCTTGGCCCGCAGTTACAACCCCACTTGTTGGTTTAAACAATTCTCTCCAATCTGGATATGTGGGAATTGGCATCCGTCCCAACTCAACCTCAACTCTTTTACCGAATTTCAACTTACAATTACATGGTATTGTTGATTTCACAGCAACTGATAAGATTTCTGGTTTAGGAGTTAACTATGGTAAAACGGTTCGGTTTGGTTTAACAAATTTGACAACAGGATTGACTGCTAACGATGGTACTGTTCTGCGGCAATCAGATCTCAACTTCACAATTGATAATCAAGAAAATCGGGACATTTCATTAGTAACTGGCGGAATTAATTTTAAGCTTTCAGGTTCCTTGAATAGGGTGTTTGTTGGTGCAAGCATTGACCATCCGGATAGTTTAAGTCGTTTTAATATTACTTCTCCTGAAAACGGTTTGTATGTTCGAACAACAAGTGCTGGAAGTTATGGTATTGCTGTTGTTGTAAGAGGAAACAGTGACGCAATTTTTGTACGTGACGCAAACAACAACATGGTCAAGAACTTTAAAATTACTGGTACAGGTGAAGTGTTTGCAAGAAGATATACTACAACGCTTAATAATATTCCCGATTACGTTTTCAATCCCAACTACAAATTGCTTTCGTTGGAGGAGTTAAGAAGCTACATCTCAACCAACAAGCATTTGCCGAATGTGCCTTCTGCCAACGAATTTGCTGAAACGGGAGTTGATTTGGGCGAATTGAACCGTGTGCTGCTTGAAAAAGTAGAAGAATTAACACTCTACATACTTCAATTAGAGGAACGTATGAAAATGTTAGAGGCGGGTAAATAAAATAGTGTTTTAATTTAAAACTATCAAGGTATGAACATACGAATTGGAATAGTTACAAGTCTTCTAATAGGCCTGTTTTTAGCTGTATTAGGGTGTAAGAAGCACAAACAGCCGGATTTAAGTGCTGTAAAAAACCCGTGTGATTGTGCGAAGGAGGTGAATGCGGATTTTGATATCGAGGAAAATGTTTCCCCGCCAGATAATATCTGGGTACTAACTGATACTACTTTTAATGGAATCAATATACGTTTCTCTGCAAAGGAGCAAGATGCTGAATACAAGTGGTATATTGGAGCAGAGCAATTCACAACTCAACAAGCAAGTCGGTATTTTGGGAGTCAATGGGCAGGATCTAATATTCCAATAACATTAGTTGTAAAGAAAAAACCAAACAACACCTGTTTTCCAAATGACGATGGATATGATTCGATAACAAAAGTATTCCACATTTCTCAACACCCCATATATTATGGTGACAATGAAGAAATAGACTTTGGGCCCATTGAGGGAACTTATCGTGTTAAAAATAGAAATGGAACTGGCGACAGTATTGATATCACAATAAACGCCAGAAAATATGAAGGATACAGAATTGTCGATGTTTATAATTTTGATGGTTCGTCATCCTGTAATCAAAATGTGTTAAGAGTTGTAGAGTACGTTGGATATCGTGTATTGAAATTTCGTAACGCAGGTGTTAGCTCTTACTGTAATGGAGTTTCAGGTAAAATTGAAAATCGACTTAACCAAAGTGCTTTGTTGGAATTTCATTCAGAAACATCTATAAATGGAGGTCCTGTATTTGGCGGATATATCGACGTCAAAGATTGGTTCTATGAAGGAAGAAAATTAAACTAAAAATTAATTTATGAAAAATATTATTTCACTGCTAACATTTTTTATTGTGTTAGTAAATTTCGCAACAGGGCAATGTGTTAATGGGGTTGAAACAAATCCAAACAATCCTCAAAACAATACTTTACCAATTAATAATAATCAACCCGATCCAAGATTTATAAATGGATTTTCGTGGATGTTAAATCAAAACAATTATAATATTCCACTCAACGATATGGGTTTGAATCCTGGTGATTATTATGGAAATATGGAGCCAATAAACTCAAATGCATATCTCAACTACTATTATTATTTGAATGAGAATTATCAGGAAGTAATGCTTCCAGAAAATGGGTGGGAGATAATCTCTGACAATCGAGGTTTTTACCCGGATAATACATCAAGTATTGATTGGCAACAGAATTTAACCTTGCGCAAAATTCCATACCTGTTGTTCTACAACAAATATTCGGGGATTGCTCGATTTTTTGTTCGATACGGAAACAATGAGGTTCCAGCAAGTACGATCAATGCTGTTGAATTGACAATTTCACATCAAGAATTGTGGATCCTACTTCACCTTATGGTTATTATTTAGGATTAGGTATAAAAAATTTACCAGATGGCAACCACAACTGGTTTTTTGTGGGTGATGATTTAGGTTCTACTACTAGTTGTTTTGTTAGGACACAAATACCATCACAGCCATATACTGGAAATGTTATTATTTATGACGAAGAATATGGAATTTTCAATAAATGTACTGTTGGTATTTATGACCCTAAAACAAACAAAATTACTATCAATTATTATTCTGTAACAGTGATTAGTCCATTCACATTAGGTACCCCCTTTCCAAAACGAACATTCATAGGAACTAAAATTCAATGATTATGAAACAGCTATTATCCATTATACTCTTTGCAAGTGCATTGCTCACAAGCTGCCGAAAAGAACAGCCGAGTATGAACGAAAACAATAATTGTGATTGTGCCAAAGAAGTGAGTGCCAATTTTCAAATGGGTGAAAAATTTGGTGAGGAATTTGTGGAATTAGACACCATTGCCATGCCAATAAGTTACTATGATGGTAATCCAGCTAATTTTCAATATCAGACTGATGTTTATGTTTATTTTTCTGCAAACATAAAAAACGCCATTAGCTACGAGTGGCAAGTAGGAGCCAACTCCATAACGCAATCAACAAAAGATTTTGGTTTGTATTTTTCAGATACCATTGGTACGATACCCGTTCGGTTAATTGTTCATGCAAAACCAAACCTTATCTGTTTTCCCAATGATGATGGCGTTGATACAGTAGTCAAATACCTCACCATACGAAATGTTGTACCTGACCCATTAACAGGAAAGTACGCGGGTTATAATACCAATGATCCTACGCATGTGTTTACCATTGAAATTGATACAACAAGAATTGCAACAACTTTTTCACCTTATGGTTATCATATTGGATTAGGTATAAAAAATTTACCGGATGGCAATCACAACTGGTTTTTTGTTAGAGGAGATTTTGGAAGTACGACACGTTGTTTTACTAATGTAGGTGCAATTGGTGGTCAGCCATATACAGGAAATGTTATTGTTTATGATGAGGAATATGGGATTTTTAATAAAAGTACAGTTGGAATTTATGACCCAAAGACAAACAAAATTACTATCAACTATTATTCTGTACCAGTGATTAATCAATTTACATTAGGTACCCCCTTTCCAAAACGAACATTCATAGGAACTAAAATTCAATGATTATGAAACAGCTATTATACTTTATACTCTTTGCAAGTGCATTACTCACAAGCTGCCGAAAAGAACAGCCGAGTATGAACGAAAACAATAATTGTGATTGTGCCAAAGAAGTAAGTGCCGATTTTCAAATGGGAGAAAAATTTGGTGAGGAATTTGTGGAATTAGACACCATTGCCATGCCAATAAGTTACTATGATGGTAATCCAGCTAATTTTGGTTATCAGAATGATGTTTACGTTTATTTTTCAGCAAACATAAAAAACGCAATTAGCTACGAGTGGCAAGTAGGAGCCAACTCCATAACGCAATCAACAAAAGATTTTGGTTTGTATTTTTCAGATACTATTGGTACCATACCTGTTCGGTTAATTGTTCATGCAAAACCAAACCTTATCTGTTTTCCCAATGATGATGGCGTTGATACAGTGGTGAAATACCTCACCATACGAAATGTACAACCTGACCCTTTAACAGGAAAGTACTCAGGCTACAATACCAATGATCCAGCGCATGTGTTTACTATTGAAATTGATACAACAAGAATTAATGTTCCCACATCACCTTTTGGCTATTATGTTGGATTAGGTATAAAAAATCTACCAGATGGCAACAACAACTGGTTTTTTGTGGGTGGAGATCTTGGAAGTACAACACTTTGTTTTATAGGTGTAGGATACCCGAGTGAACCATACTCTGGAAATTATGTGCTTTATGATGAGAACTCTATAGGGTTTGATAATTCAACAGTTGGACTTTATGATCCAAAGACAAACAAAATTACCATCAACTACTATTCAGCACCTGTGATTGGGCCATTCACATTAGGCGCCCCCTTTCCAAAACGAACATTCATAGGAACTAAAATTCAATGATTATGAAAAAAATACTTTTACTATGTATATTACTAAGCACCATGTGTTTAGATCTAGTTGGTCAAAATTCTGTAACCGTTCCGACTACAGGTTGCCCCATTAATACAGTGACAACAAACCCTGATAAAGTGCCTGGCGCTTTTGATTGGCGCACCCAAAATTTCATCATTTATCTGACCTCACAAGACGGAACTCCTGGAGTTGCAACTACCATTGTGAATCCGTTTTTTGACCAAAGTTTAAACCCCACAACTTTCACATTAGCAAATGATGTGGTCAAAGACTTTGCTCCTGCTGATGGTTGGGAATTATTGTACAAGTCTTTCGGAACACCGCAACAAGGGGTAAAAACACCTTTTTTTGTTTTGTACAATAAATACAATGGTACAGTGAGGGTGTTTGCGAACATCATCAATTCGGGCGAATTTGCCTACACTGCTGCAGGAATCAAACTGTCTTATGATAACCCCTCAAATAATTTTGAAGATAGACGACAAACAGCCCTCTTGAATCAATTAGGCGCAACAACTTTTTCCATGGAACAGTTACAACGTAATGCGGTTCATTTCAAACCTACCGACTACTTAAATAATGGAATAAATAACAACTATTATTGGTTGTATGCTGATTTTTTTGCCTTATTTGATCCGTGTACCTGCGGTTTACAAAGCGATTGGTACTTAGAAGTTGGGCTTATCAATAATATTGATGTTAATTTAACCATTAATGGACTCATACAACAAACTATGGTTGATGCTAATCCAAATGGAGATCCCGATGAAACTGAATTGGGCGGTTTTTTTGGAAAAGTACAGCAGTATTTAGCTTTTGGATCGGGTGTTGTTGATGGTGTTAATGGGATTTTAAAAAGTGGAAATGAAGGAAAGAAAAAAGGCGATGCACTATTAAAGAATGCTGACTCGCTATTGTACCATTTTGAGCCGATCATAGGGAAAGATAAATCAAAAAATATTGCCCGTTCAATTGGAAAAATACTTTTTGAATTACCAAAAGTAAATATGGTAATGAATTTGGCAAAAACATTGATCACAACGGTTAAAAAATTGTCAAATGACTACCAAGCCTTGGATGAACCTCAGTCGGTTGAAGCGATGGGTAATACTACAATCACAGAATACAAAACAGACTTAACTGTTAATGGTACGTTAACGGTGAAGGGAGGTTACGTAGAGACCGCATTAAAAGTCCCCGGAGCACAATTACCACCAGGGACTGGAAATGTGGCAGCATATAATCCAATTTATGATAACATACTCGGTGTTTTTAATTTGTTTGAACAGCCAAAATTTCAGTTAACGAAATTTCCTGCACCTAATACACAAATTGTAGGGTATTTGCAATTTGCTAACTTACCCGAAGTTGTTGCTTCAGTGAGTAATTCTCAATTTCCCGTTTTTCCAGAAATTAACCAGATAATGATTAAAACCCCACCAAAGCTTGTCATTAATCCAGCTGCTGGATTAAAACTGAAATCTGTTGACTATCAAATTGTTTTTGAAAATCAAGAATCGAATGAAATCGAACCGATAGCTCTACAAGGACCAATGATTCCTGGACCATTGTCATACCATCAAAGCAAGTTTGGTGACGGTGCATACCATGAATTAAAATTTTATGAAGCTTCAATAACTAATCGAGAAAAGTTAATGAGCTCAATGGGTTATGAGTTGGAAATACTGAGTAACTCAGGCTCGTGGAATGGTGCATCTATAGCTACACCTTATTTAAATCAAGATTGTTTTTCAGATTTTAGTTTGTTTAGTTATTCTACAATTAAAAATCCACAATTGCGCGTTAAAGCAATTTTTGAACCAATTGATAATGATCCACATTCAACTGTAAAGGAGGTTATTTTCATCAATACATTTAATGGGATTATTGAAAATATCCCAAATACGAAAAACTATGAAGTGACTGGCACACCAAATTTATTAGTAAATAACTCAAATTATGCTCCTATCAGTATTGACTTACCAATAGATGAGAGTGTGTTATTATTTGGTATTCCTTCAAATGTGTTGTTTTCTAATGACACCATATCTAGTAATATTTCAGCTATTGGTGATATTACAATTGGTAATAATGTAACAATTGGGCCAGGTAATTTTACTGTTAAAACTTCTGGAAATATTTATTTCGATAAATCATTAAATGCGATACCCGCAAATAGTTCCATTAACTTTATTGCTGGAGAAGAAATAATTGTCAGTCCAGAGGCAATTATCAGTCCAGAAGTTGTTTTATCTATTGATCCAAGCATAATAAAACCTTGTGAAAAAGCAGAAGATGTTGTGCCAACAAGTTTAGAAATAGCTAATTTCTGTAACGGACCCGTTTACAACGAAAGAAGCTCTTCAAAAAGCATACTAATTTCAGATGTTTATGATAATCTAGAAGAAAATAAAAGTGATCAATCGGTTTGGGACTTCAATATCTATCCAAACCCAACAACCTCTACCTCAACAGTCGTACTTTCTGGAAACAATGAAACGAATTACAACATTGAAGTAACTGATATGATGGGGAAAGTAGTTTACACCAAAGGAAACAGAGCTGAGACGACTCAAACCGTTTTGGATTTAACGGGTATTTCAAAAGGTGTTTATTTTGTAAAGGTAAACACACTTCTTGGCACAAAAATGAAACAATTAGTAATTCAATAACAGATGAAAAAGTTAGTCTATTTATTGCCTTTGCTTGCACTTGTAGCGTGTAACAAAGAAAAACGTTTCTCGAAACGCTTGATGAGAAAAGAAACATGGGAAGTTCAATCAATAAAAGTTGATGGAACAACTTCTCAATTCAAGGGTGTTTGGACGGTCTCAAAAGATGTCGATATCTACGATTCTGTTCCGAGTGCTAGTTGGAGTTGGAAAAATCAAGATGCAGTAGCCAATTGGCAATTTCAAGACAAAGGAAAATCGTTCTTTTTGAATTACCAACAGCAATGTTTGGAATGCAATGGCAGTGATTTGGATTCGTTGGATTATTTTCTCTACAACATCTCCGGGAAATATGCTGTTGAAAAACATGGTCTAAATAAAATGATATTCACTTCTAACGCAAGTATTGCTTACTCCGGTAAGGAAGTTGAAATCAATATTGAACGGGTTAAATAACAATTGTTAAAGACCACGGTGATTACGCTGTGGTCTTTTTCAAATCAATTGGTTATTTTTCAAGAATTACTTTTAGTTTTTTCAATCCTTTATTAAAATCATCACCTATCATCGCGTCCATGTCTAGGAATAACTGCATGATATTCAACGGATAATTCATTTCACCACTAAATCCCCATTGTACTTCAGTAGCTGTTGGTGAAATAGCTTTTGTTGTCATAAATGCAGGCGAAACCGATTCAAACGGCTTTTTGAAACGCAATTCGTAATCAATGCGTTTATTATCGTCAATTTTGATAATTTCTTGTTCACCAGCTCCTACATTATCATCCTTGCTTTCCCAAGCAGACACAAAACCAATTGTTCCATCTGTTCCTTTGTAGGTTTTTTTCATTTTTGGATCCATTTTCCCCCAAGCGCTGTAATTATCTTGGTTTTTCAATTGCTTGATATAAGCAAAAACCACCTCATTGGGTTGATTAATGGTGATTTTCTTTGTTGCACTAAATTTTCCATCTACAAATAAAGCGGTGATGAGTACCAAAGCGACTAGACTTATAAGTACGAGTAAACTACGTTTTAAAATTTTCATGTTTGTTTATTTTAAGTTGTTAATTCCATAAAGTGCCATCAAGGCCAATAATTATTCCTATCCATAAACTGAATAGAAAACCAAGCAATGCAAGTGTCAAAAAAACGAAAATTCTCCATTTTGAGAAAGGTTTTTTTGGATGTATTACATAAATTAAGCTTCCAGCAATTGCACATGTCAGTGGAACGACTAATAAAGGTTTTAGTTGCCACCATTTTCCCCAAGTTGGAGAGGAGTATTTATTTGTTAAAAGTAGTAATCCAATAACAATGAATCCAATCAATGCGCCAACACTTGCAAATTTTTTCATGCTGATTGAATAAATTTGTGTGAACCATCGCAGCCTGGCATGCGTTTCGATAACCCACAAATACAATCGTTAAATCCTTTTCCGATCATTATCCGAGGAATCATTTTCTCAATACGTGCTATGCGCGTTTCCGCTTGTTTTGCTCCGGAGAAATGCAACAAATATGCGCGTTTTCTACCGGGAGTTAATGCCTCATAAGCGGTATTTAAGGCTGAATTCTCAGCAAGTATTTTTTGAAATTCAACAGGGATATCGTATTCTTCTGTCTTTTTTAGCGTCACTTTCAATCCCGCTTTTTCTACCTCTATTGCTTCAAACAAGTATGCGCGTATAACTTGTTCGTTGGCTTGTATTTCTTGGAGACTCGTGTACCGCAATTGCCGAGATGATTGCGAGTTTTCACCTGGTTTACTTAATAAGTTTGCTTCATCTTTCAACAAAGCTCCTTTAAAAAAACCGAGTCCTACGTATTCCTTGAACGCGTGAATCAACACAACATTACTTTTCTGGAATGTGTAGCATGGAACGCCCCATTTTAATTCTTCCGTTAATTGACAGCTCAATAAAATCGAACGGAGTAGTTCCATTTCCTCTTGCCATTGTTTCGCCTTGTTGATGTATTCGTCTATTTTGGGATTCATTATCCAATTTTAAGTCTTAAAAATACAAAAATTGACCACAAAAAAAACCGTCACAAAAAAATGTAACGGTTTTGTAACGTTAAATGGCTATTTTTTATAATCCAAGTAACACAGCTGCAGGATCTTTTCCTCCAAATATGATACGTTCCGGATTTTCAATCATTTCTTTTACTTTCACCAAGAAACCAACAGACTCACGACCATCAATGATGCGGTGGTCATACGACAACGCTAAATACATCATTGGACGAATTTCAACTTTTCCATTCACAGCGATTGGACGCTCAACGATGTTGTGCATTCCTAAAATTGCGGATTGTGGTGGGTTGATAATTGGTGTTGACATCATTGATCCAAAGACACCTCCATTTGTAATCGTAAACGTTCCACCGGTCATGTCGTCTGGTGTAATTTTTCCATCGCGTGCTTTGATTGCTAATCGTTTGATTTCGCGCTCAATTTCAGCTAAGCTCATTTGTTCTGCATTGCGCACCACTGGCACCATCAATCCTTTTGGAGATGATACTGCAATACCGATATCTGCGTAATTATGGAAAATCATCTCGTTGCCATCAATTTGTCCATTGACAGCAGGGAATAAATTCAATGCTTCTGTCACTGCTTTCGTGAAGAACGACATAAATCCAAGATTTACTTCGTGGAATTTAGCGAACTGATCTTTGTATTTTGCACGCAAATCCATGATTGGCTTCATGTCTACTTCATTAAACGTTGTCAACATCGCTGTTTCATTTTTCACTGAAACCAAACGCTCAGCAACTTTACGACGAAGCATGGACATTTTCTCACGTGTTTGCTCACGCGTTCCTCCCCAACCTTGTGCATCAGATGCAGCAACACCAGCAGTCATAGCGGCAACAACATCTTGTTTTGTGATGCGACCATCTTTTCCAGTGCCAGCAATTTTTGCTGTATTTACATTGTTTTCTGCAATCACTTTTGCGGCTGCAGGTGAAGGAGTTCCTTTTGCATAACTGTCTGCAACAGGACCAGGATTTGGAGCTGTTGTAGGTGTAGGAGTGCTAACTGCTGCTGCAACTTTTTCTGCAACCACAGCAACTGGAGCTGCTACACCTTCAGGGCGTGCTGCTGAAGTGTCAATCAAACAAACTACTTGTCCAACTTTCACAACTTCTCCTTCTTCAGCTTTTAAAGTAATTATTCCGCTTTGTTCAGCAGGAAGTTCTAACGTTGCTTTGTCTGAATCAACCTCAGCAATTGCTTGGTCTTTTTCAACATAATCTCCATCTGAAACCAACCATGTTGCAATTTCTACTTCAGAAATTGATTCTCCTGGACTTGGCACTTTCATTTCAAGCATTGACATCGTCTTATCTTTTAAGTTATCTTACCTTCTGTTAGTCAGAAAGTTATTTATTTTTTTGCAAATTGAAACAAATCAGCAAATAATTGTTTCAATCGACGTTCGTGTAATTTTTTAGATCCTTCTGCTGCTGCTGCTGCTGCAACACGCGTTATTCCAATGAATGGAATATGGCGTAACTTCATTGCAATGTAATTCCAAGCACCCATATTTTCAGGTTCTTCTTGTGCCCAAACAATATTTTTTGGTTGGTATTTTGCAATAACCGCTTCGATTTGTTTTTGTGGCAACGGATATAATTGCTCAACACGCACAAACGCCATGTTATCAACGCCCATTTCTGTTGCTTTTTCAGATGCTTCGTAGTAGAATTTACCCGAACAGAAAACTACGGTATCAATTGTTCCAACTTTCGCTTTCGCATCATCGATTACCTCTTGGAAACGACCAGTTGCCATTTCTTCTAACGTAGACGTTGCAGCTGGGTAACGCAACAACATTTTTGGCGAGAAAACAACTAATGGTTTTCTGAATGGACGGTTTAACTGTCTGCGCAATAAATGGAAATGATTGGCAGGAGTTGACGTATTCACCACTTGAATGTTTTCATCTGCACATTGTTGCAAGAAACGTTCCATGCGTCCACTTGAGTGTTCAGCACCTTGACCTTCGTAACCATGCGGTAACAACATCACCAAACCACTTTGTGTCGACCATTTGTCTTCTCCAGCAGTAATGAATTGGTCAATCATGATTTGAGCACCATTGAAGAAATCTCCAAATTGCGCTTCCCAAATCGTTAAACCTTGAGGCGTCGCTAAGGAATACCCATATTCAAAACCTAACACACCGTATTCGGATAAAAACGAGTTGTAAACGGTAAACGGTGCTTGTTTTTCAGAAAGCATGTTCAACGTTTCAATTTCTTCTTCCGTATCTTCTGTTTTTACCACAGCATGACGGTGAGAAAATGTACCACGTTCCACATCTTGTCCGGATAAACGAACAGGATTTCCTTCGTTTAACAATGTTGCATAAGCTAACATTTCAGCAGTTCCCCAATCTAAATTGTTCGTTTCAATTGCTGCTAAACGGTCATCAAATATTTTTTGAATTTTTCGGAAATATTTTTTCCCTTCAGGAAGTGTTGCTAATTTTCTTCCTAGAGTCAATAACTGATCTTTCGCAATTCCTGTCTCAGGACTTTGTTCAAAATCTGCTGGTTTACTGTGTCTGAAACCTTCCCACGTTTTGCTCAAGAAATCCCAAACAATCGCTTTGTCATTTTTACGTGACGTTTCGTGTTCGCTTTCTAAAAACGCGTTGTAATCGTCTTCTATTTTCTTTGCATCTGCAGCCGAAACAGCACCTTCAGCAAGTAATTGCTTCAAGTAAATGTCTTTCGGATTCGGGTGTTTTGCAATGATGTTGTATAATTTCGGTTGCGTGAATTTTGGCTCATCACCTTCGTTGTGACCGTACTTTCTGTAGCACAACAAATCAATAAACACATCGCTTTTGAATTGTTGGCGGTATTCCATCGCAATTTCTATTGTCTGGATTACTGCTTCAATATCGTCTCCGTTAACGTGAAAGACAGGTGTTAAAGTCGTTTTGGCAACATCGGTACAGTAGGTTGATGAACGCGCATCGTGGAAATTCGTAGTAAAACCAACTTGGTTATTTACAACGATGTGAATTGTTCCACCAGCACGGTATCCATCTAATTGAGCCATTTGAATGACTTCGTAAACAATTCCCTGACCTGCAACAGCTGCATCACCGTGAATCATTACGGGACAAACTTTGTCTTCACTTTTGTATGTGTGATCGATTTTTGCACGAGCAATACCTTGCACAACTGGGTCCACCGCTTCCAAATGTGATGGATTTGGCGCAAGTGTTAATCCGATTGTTTTACCGTTTGCACTTTTTACTTCGCTTGTAAATCCTTGGTGGTATTTCACATCACCATCAAACGAAGCATCGTAATCAAATTCTTTCCCTTCAAATTCGGAGAAAATATCTTGCGGACGTTTTTGGAAAATATTTGTCAACGTGTTCAAACGACCACGGTGTGCCATTCCCATGACAAAATACTCCACGCCTAAATCAGAACCTTTTTCAACTAATGCATCCAATGCAGGAATCAATGCCTCACCACCTTCAATCGAGAATCGTTTTTGTCCAACGTATTTTTTTCCTAAGAAAGCCTCGAAATTGGCAGCTTGCACCAATTTGTTGTACACAGAAATTTTGCGTTTTACATCGAAAGTTGGGCGATTTGAAATCTCAATTTTGTTGCGAAACCAATCCAAACGAGATGGTTCACGCATGAACATGTATTCGATTCCGATTGATTGACAATATGTCAATTCCAAATGATGGATAATCGCTGAAAGCGTAGCTGCGCCAATTCCAATTTGTTCTCCAGCTTGAAAAACAGTTTCTAAATCAGCTGTTTCTAATCCAAAATTTTCAATTGCTAACGTTGGCTCGTATTTTCTACGTTCGCGAACAGGGTTTGTTTTTGTGAACAAATGTCCGCGGCTTCTGTAGCCGTTAATCAAGTTGATTACTTTGAACTCTTTTTGAAAGTTTTCAGGAATTGCGCCATCGTCCTCGAAATTTGTTCGAGCGAAATCAAATCCTTCGAAGAATTTTTTCCAGCCAATGTCAACACTTTCTGGGTCTTTACAATATGATTGATACAAATGCGCTATCGCATTTACGTCTGCATTTCCGACGTAGGTAACTCTATCCATGTTTGTGCACTAAAATGGTGGGTAAAGTTAAGACAATTTATAGGAAGGAAGTGCACATCACACCGATTAAAATTTGCTAAATTGATATATAACGTTTTTTAACGCATGTTGAAAAGGGCCAATTACTGCTTTTTTATGTCAAGCATATTGAATTTTAAAATAAATCTTGGTCAATTCGCGGTATAAAATTGCTTCAGCAAGTAAGTGAAAAGCAGCGACATCTTCGCTCAATTGTTTGGACCAATTTTCAGGTAAATCAATCACATAAAGCAATTGGTTTAATTCCTCTGAAGTAAGTAAACTGATGACTGTTGCAAGTAATGGAATCCATTCACTCGGGTCTTCTTTGTCAATCGCAGCAAATGGTTTGCCGATTCGATCAAAGTCTTTTGCGAGTTGTTCGTGTAACTTCTGTAGGATAAGTTCATTAGACAATTGCAATGAAAGCGTTTTCCATATTGCCAGTGATGTTTCTCCAATTGCCTTCATTTCATTTTTTATTCAAAGGTAATTAAGTTATTGTTTTCCCTTACTTTTGTTGCATGAAATTAGACGAAAACACGGCAATAATATTTGATTTGGGCGGAGTAATCATCAACATTGATTACACCAAAACGGCAACAGCTTTCAAACAACTCGGACTCATTGATTTTGATGATAAGTATACACAAGCTGCCCAAACCGAATTATTTGACCGTTTCGAAATAGGAGAGGTGTCGGCTTTTCATTTTGTTAATCGTTTGTTGGATTTATTGCCACAAGGTTGTAATGCAAATCAAGTTGTGCATGCTTGGAATGCGATGATTATGGATATTCCCGTCGAGCGTTTGGATTGGTTGACAGAATTAAGAAAAACGCGCAAGGTGTTTTTATTGAGCAATACGAATGCCTTGCACATTGATGCAGTTAATAGATCGTTACAACAAACTGTTCCTGATAAAAAGCTCAACGATTATTTTGATCGCGTTTATTTGTCACACGAAATGGGCATGCGTAAGCCATCAGAGGCAATCTTTTTGAATGTTTGTTACGAACAAGGCTTGTTGCCAGGTGAAACGATTTTTATTGACGATACCGAACGACATGTTGAGGGAGCTAAAAAAGCGGGCTTACAAGCGGTTTTGGTTCCTTCGAATTCGGCGATTCACTTACTTTTTTCTTGACACAATTCGACCAAAACGCCGTTTGCAGATTTTGGGTGAATAAACGCAACTAATTTATTGTCTGCACCATTTTTTGGTGTTTCGTTCAATAATTGAAATCCTTTTTCCTTGTATGCTGCCATGGATGCTTCAATATCCGTTACATCAAAAGCAATGTGGTGAATTCCCTGCCCTTTTTTTGCAATGAATTTTGCAATAGGACTTTCATCATGGGTTGCTTCTAATAATTCGATTTTTGAATCGCCAATTTGGAAAAAGGCAGTTTTCACACCTTCGCTCGCGACTTCTTCTGTTTTGTAGCAAGGAGTATTCAACAATTCGGTGTATGTTTTGATGGCATCTTCGAGGTTGCTCACTGCAATTCCGATGTGTTCAATTTTATTCATGGCAAATGGGTGTGAAGTATTTTGAATGAATGCTTAATTTTTAAAAAACTTTTCTGTTTTGTTGTCAAAATTAAGATAATATGCGCCTTTAGACAAATTGGAACATGGAACGGAACTCCCGACACCTTTTTTCACAATATTTCCATAAGCGTCATATATTTCATATTTCGTTTCAACTGCTTTACCATTTGCAGTAAAGTTGATACTGTTTTTCACTTTTACTGGATTCTTTTCAACAACAGCAACGGTAGATTGAAATTTAACAACTTTAGAAGCCCGTTTTTCGCCAGAATTATCTATTTGTACCACACGTATAGAATTTTCACCAGAATGTGGCATGATTTGAAATTCGTAACTATTCGTTTCAGTTGTTCCTTTTCCTTGAACTTCGCCAATCTGGACCCATTTATTCCATCTGAATTGTTCAATAATGAACGGAAGTTTTCCTTGTTCGTTGGTAGTTTTCCAACTTAAATAACCATTATTTGTCACTGCGATATCAATAGTGAAAAAGGTACTTTGTGGCAATAAAACTTCTGGATTAATAATTTTCGGCTTGCAATCATCACTGTGCTCCACCACTATAAAAACTTTTTCACCTATAGCTATTTTAAAAATAGAGAAATCAATTTCGAATGCGCTTTGTGAAATGCCGCTTGGTAAAATTTTACCATTAACGGTCACTTTTGTTACGCAATAACCAAAACCATCGCTGTTTTCAGGATTTTGAACATAAAGACTTTTTCCTTGATAATTTCCTTCAATAGACAAATTAGCAACACTTGTAAAATGTGTGAAACAAGCAATTAATATGGGTAGTAGAACTTTAATTTTTCTCATCTTTGCTAGTAGCTTCTAGAAATCTTTTACAAGTATAAGTTCAATTATTTAATTTTCCAAGTACCCTGAATTGTAATTTTTACAATTAGTTTATAAAAGGGTAATTATATTATTATCTGACAGTTAAATATCGTTTTATAAGGTATTCAATTTCAACTATCGCAATTCGTTTTTAGTAATTTACAGATTATTTTTGTAAAATTGTACATAGATACTACAACAAAACTTATGAAAATACTCATTTTTTTCGCTCTTGTTTTAACGTTTCTTTTTGCAAGTTGTTCGAATGGGAACAACAGGCAGGAATTTGAACATGCAGGTGGCACGTTGTCGTTGGCTTTGCAGAATGATCCTGGAACGTATTTAGCACGAGATGTGACAGATATGTTTACCAATTCTGTCTTAAGTCAAGTGATGGAGGGACTCGTAAGTTTCAACGTTAATGATTTGAAAGTTCAACCACAAGTTGCATCAAAATGGCATGTTTCAGGTGATGGATTAACGTATACATTTGAATTACGCAACGATGTTTATTTTCATGATAACCCTGTTTTTCAATCTGTTGAAGACCGAAAATTAACAGTCGACGATGTCGTGTTTACCTTTGAAAAAGCATGTCAACCAACTAAAAAAGGGGAGCCTTCTGCGGCTTATTTATTACTTTTTCGCGATCAATTAAAAGGCGCAAAAGCTTTTTTTGAGGGCAGAGCTAAGTCAATTGCTGGAATTTCAATTAAAGGAAATGAAATCATATTGACATTGATTGCTCCCGATCACAATTTCATCAATAAAATTGCACAAACAAATGCTGCAATTATTTCTAAAAAAGTAGTGTTGGCAAAACACGAAAATGATATTGTTGGAACGGGACCTTTCATGCTTGCACAAAAAAGTTCAAAAACATCTAGAAAAGTGATTTTGGTTAAAAATCCTGATTATTATTTAACCGATTCCAAAGGAAATGTATTGCCTTATTTAGACAGTGTTGTTTTTCATATTCAACCAGATCAATTAGCCCAACTCTCACTTTTTGAAAAAGGTCAAATTCACTCAATCAATTCATTGCCAACTTCCAAAATAACGAAAATGTTGGAAGGAAGAATCAATGATTTTAATGCGGTTCCTCCATTGATGGTTTTGTATAACAATCCTTTGTTATTTACAAATTTTTACTTTTTCAATATGTCTGAACCACGTTTTCAAGACGTGCGTGTTCGCCAAGCATTTAACTATGCAATTGACAGAGAAAAACTTACTCAACAGGTATTGAAGGGACAGTTTTATGAAGCAGGGATGTTTGGGATCGTTCCGCCAATCCGCAATTTCTTTAAAGGATATAATTTTGCTGCGGTTGGTTCCGTTAGCTATGGATTTAATCCCGAAAAAGCACGCGAATTACTTGCGGAAGCGGGTTATCCAAATGGTGAAAAATTTGGTAACGTTAATTTACGTTTTAATATCAGTGATATCAATTCTCAAATAGCAGATGAGGTTGCAACTCAATTGTTTCAAGTTTTGGGGATTCACGTAAACATTGATGGCTCAAGTTTTGAACTGAAAGAAAAAGATGCTGATTATGCTAAAGGAGATTTGTTTCGAACGGCATGGGCCGCAGACTATTCAAGTCCTGAAACTTTTTTATCTAATTTTTATGGGAAGTTTGTTCCGAGTTCGTTAAAACAACCTTCTCGTTTGAATCAATCGCGTTATGTGAATAAGGTATTCGATTATTACTTTGAACAAGCAAGTAGAGCAGCTACCCAAGTAGATCGCTTCAAATGGTACGCAAAAGCCGAAATGGAATTAATGAAAAATCCTCCTTTGATGGTTTTGTGGTACGCCAACGATTTTCAATTAACTTACTCCAAAGTGCGTAATTTGCAAAATAATCCGATGAGCATTTTGGATTTGAAAACTGTATATATCAAAGAATGGACCAAAGAAGCCTATTTAAAAACCATTCATTAACACCCAAAACCGATGAAAATGAAACAATTAATCGTATTATTAGTGTTATTTATTGCCCCATTGGCAATTGCACAGCCCACACAAACTGTTCGCGGGAAAGTTGTTGAAAAAGAAACAGAAAGCGAAGTTATAGGTGGTCAAGTTAGTTTGTTACTTGATAATCAAACAAAATATACTGCAATCACCAATGAAAATGGCGAATTTGTCATTACCAAAGTTCTTGTTGGAAAATATGTGTTACAAGTGTTAGCACCATCTTACATTGCATCAACACAAACCGTGACCGTAAATTCTGGAACAGAATCGGTGGTAGAAGTGAAGCTGTTGGAATCGGTTGCTGAAGTGGAGGAAGTGGTTATTCTTGCTCAAAAACAAGGGGAAGTGAAAAACGAAATGGCAACTGTTTCTGCGCAACAATTTTCTGTGGAAGAAACAGAGCGTTATGCTGGTTCACGTGGAGACCCTGCACGTATGGCGAGTAATTTTGCCGGTGTACAAGGAGCGGATGATTCTAGAAACGACATCGTTGTGCGCGGAAATTCACCTTTAGGAATTGTGTACAAAGTAGAAGGCATCGATATTCCAAATCCGTCACATTTCGCAATTTCTGGAAGTACAGGTGGCCCGGTTTCCATTATCAATAACAAGAGTTTAAGTAATTCTGACTTTTTTATGTCGGCTTTTCCAGCGGAATACGGAAATTCACTTTCAGGTGTTTTCGACTTAAAATTGCGTAGTGGAAACAACAACCGTCACGAGTTTACAGGTCAATTTGGCTTTTTGGGTACAGAAGTTTTAGCGGAAGGGCCTTTGAGTAAAAACAGCCGTGCGTCGTATTTAATAATGGGACGATATTCGACATTGAGTTTGTTCCAATTTGCTGGAATTCGTATTGGGACAGATGCCGTTCCTATTTATGGTGACGGAGCATTTAAGTTTACTTTTCCAACTAAAAACGGCGGACAATTGTCGTTCTGGGGATTAGGTGGAAAAAGTGATATCACGATAAAAGTATCCGATAAAACCGAATTGACAGAAGAACTATACGGAGAAGGTGATCGCGACCAATATTTTGGAACAGCAATGTTTGCGACTGGTTTAACATTCAAAAAGTCACTATCTGAAAAAACATTCTTTACAGCTACCTTGTCTGCTTCATTGGAAGAACAACATGCGAACCACGATTTTTTAGTGAGATCAATCGATACAACAACTAATCGCATTAATATCGACAGTATTTATCCGTTGATGGGTTTTCAATTCAAAACGGTTAAAACATCGGGTTATTTCAGTTTTAACCACAAAATATCCAAAAAACAAGTCATCAAAGCGGGTTTAAATGCCGATGTATTGTCGTTTAATATGCAAGACAGTGTATTGAATATTGGACATACAGCGTTTGTCAATCGATGGGATTACTTGGGCGCTAGTGTGTTGATTCAGCCGTTTGTGCAATGGAAATACCGTGTGAATGAGCAAATGGATGTCACAGCTGGTTTACACGCTCAATATTTTTCAATGAGTAATTCGTTGAGTTTGTTTGAGCCGCGTTTGGGTTGGAAATACAGCATGAAAAATGGTCAAAAAGTATTCGCCGGAGCCGGAATTCATTCGCAAACGCAACCGTATTATGTGTATTCGTACCACCGTTTTGATAACGCAGGAAATAAAGTGTACGACAACAAAGGAATGGATTTGTCCAAAGCTGCTCACATAGCAATGGGGTATGAAAAGAATTTTAAAAAAGGATTCCAATTCCGAACGGAAGTCTATTACCAACATTTGTACAACATACCGGTTACAGTTCAAGCATCATCATTTTCGATGATCAATCAAGGAAGTGGATTTGCACGATTCTTTCCGGATAGTTTAAAAAATACGGGAACGGGAACCAACTATGGATTGGAATTAACCATTCAAAAGTATTTCGATAAAAGCTTTTACGTGTTGTTCACTGCTTCTATTTATGATAGCAAATACAAAGGAAGTGACAACATTGAGCGCAACACCTCTTACAATGGTGCATACACGGCAAACATGTTGTTTGGTAAAGAGTTTGCAATCAATGCAAAACAAGTCATTGGCATTGGGGGGAAAATTACGGTTGCTGGGGGAAAACGTTACGGATACGTCGATTTAGCGCGCACAGCAGCGGCAAACGAAATTATTTTCAAGGATTCATTGTTCAACGAACGACAATTCAACGATTATTTCAGAGCAGATTTGAAAGTAAGCTGGAAACTCAATGCTGACAAAGCAACGCATGAAATTGGTCTGGATTTGGTCAATATTTTCAACACAAAAAACTTATTGACTTTGGCGTACGCTCCCAATTTAGCGAATCCAACTGCAGAGCCAACAGCTGAAAAGTCGCAATTAGGTTTCTTGCCAATTTTCTATTACCGCATTTCGTTTAAGCTGGGTAAAAGGTAAAAGAAATAGCTTAAAACAGCATTCAACAAAAAAGCCCTTACTAGTTCAACTAATAAGGGCTTAAATTTTAAAATAATTGTTTACAAATCAAATTTGATACCTTGTGCCAATGGCAAACTGTCTGAATAGTTGATTGTATTTGTTTGTCTTCTCATGTACACTTTCCAAGCATCTGAACCAGACTCACGTCCACCGCCAGTTTCTTTTTCACCACCAAAAGCTCCGCCAATTTCAGCACCAGAAGTACCGATGTTCACATTCGCAATACCACAGTCTGAACCAGCTTGTGATAAAAATGCTTCTGCTTCTTTCAAGTTATTCGTCATAATTGCAGATGACAATCCTTGCGGAACACCGTTTTGAATTGCGATAGCGTTTTCAAGACTACCTGAATATTTCATGATGTACAAAACAGGCGCGAAAGTCTCGTGTTGCACAATTTTGAAATGATTTTCAGCTTCAGCGATAGCCGGTTTCACATAGCAACCTGATTCGTAACCAGCACCCGATAATACACCGCCTTCGACTACTAATTTACCACCTTCAGCAACAACTTGCGTTAAGGCATTTTGGTAAGCAGCAACCGCGTCTTTGTCAATAAGTGGACCAACGTGGTTGTTTTGATCCAATGGATCACCAATTTGCAATTGGTTGTATGCTTTTACTAATGCTTCTTTTACCTTGTCGTAAATCGAATCGTGAATGATCAAACGACGTGTTGACGTACAACGTTGTCCAGCTGTTCCGACAGCACCAAATACTGCTCCTGGAACGACCATTTTCAAATCAGCTGATTCCGTAATGATGATTGCATTGTTTCCGCCTAATTCAAGCAATGAACTTCCTAAACGGCGTCCAACTGCCTCGCCAATGGATTTCCCCATGCGCGTTGAACCTGTTGCAGATACCAACGGAACACGACCATCGTTTGCCATTATTTTTCCAATTTCAGCGTCTCCGATAACCAAACATGAAACTCCTTCTGGAACATCGTTTGCAGCGAAAACTTCTTGCGTAATTTTTTGACAAGCAATTGCCGTTAATGGTGTTTTTTCGGATGGTTTCCAAATACAAACATCACCACAAACCCACGCCAATGCTGTATTCCAATTCCAAACTGCAACTGGGAAGTTGAACGCAGAAATAATTCCTACGATTCCCAATGGATGGTATTGTTCGTACATACGGTGTCCTGGACGTTCTGAATGCATTGTCAAACCATATAATTGACGGGATAAACCAACCGCAAAGTCACAGATATCGATCATTTCTTGCACCTCACCTAATCCTTCTTGGAGCGATTTCCCCATTTCGTATGAAACCAATTCACCTAAAGGTTGTTTGTATTCACGTATTTTTTCAGCTAATTGACGAACAACTTCCCCACGTTTTGGAGCGGGAATCATGCGCCAGCTAAGAAATGCCTCTTGTGCTTTTGCGACTACAGCTTCGTAGTCAGAAGGAGTTGCACTTGTTACAGTTGCAATACACTTTCCATCAACAGGCGAAAACGATTCGATTGTTGCACCAGTAGTGTTTAACCAATGACTTCCTGTTGAAGCACCAAGGTTTTCAGCATTAATTCCTAATTGGCTGAGTGTTTTTGAAATATCAACTTTAGCTGAATGTGACATGTTTTTGTACGATTAATTTGTACAAATTTACACAAATTTTAGCGGTGCTGTTGAAATTACAAGTACATTTTTATGTTACGCTTGTTACTTGGAAACTTTCCGTGAAAATTCAAAGCGCCCGATTTTAAAATAAAACTCGCCTTTTTCCTCTCCCTTGGCTTTGGTGATTTTATAATCGATTGGAGTATTTAATTTAGTAGCAATAATTGACGTCACCAAAGCAAGAACATCATCGTTTTTTGCTGGTTTATTTTGAGTAATCAAGCCATTGTTTTGTGGTTTCAATTCGTTCAGTGCTACTGTAGGCACGTTCTCAATTGGGTTTTCCGGCAGAATGATTTGCGGTTCAATCGGTCTTTCATGAACATGAACTTGTTCGATATGCATTTCAGGTTTTGGAAACGAGCAGGAAATGTAGCTGTGCACTTTTATTATTTTTGGCTGTATCGCTTCTGATTTTTTTGGGCTTTTTCCGCTATTTTTTTTGTGTGAACGAATTGGTTGATTAGCAAGCATTTTCACTTGCTTATGTTTTTCAACTGGAACAGTTTGCTTTGAATTAATGGTCACAATTAGTGCGATGCCTGCCGCCACAGCTCCAATACTTAACCAACGCATAGGTATAATGCGACTTGTCTGTTTTTTTAATTGTTCCTTATTGGGATGACGTAGCTTTGGCGCAACCAAAGTAGGGTAGGGAGTTGTATCAATTGTTGGATTATTTCGAATTAATTCAGCTAATTGTTTCATTTGTTTTTTAGTCAAAACACCTTCTTGTTGCGCTATGATTGCATACGGAATGTTTTCCAAAGTAATTTCGCTTGCAGGATTGAACGCGTATAACAAAGCTTTTTCAAATGCTGGCAACTGCTCATTACGTTCTAAATAGGGCAACGAATCAACAGATACGGCTAATTCGGGATGCTCCAATAAAAAGCAGTGCAATTCAGCCGATTGTTCTTCGGTTAAATTTCCTTCTAATTCATCTAGATAAAAGGCCTCGTAATTAGCTATTGTTATCAGCGTTTTCATGCTATCAATTCAATCTTTCTTATATAGTTCTTCAACGTTTGTCGTGCGCGAAAGATGTACACTTTTACTTGTGACTCATTCAATTCAGTAATTGCTGCGATTTCGGAATAGGAATATCCTTCGTAGTCGCGCAACAAAACAACAGACTTTTGAATACTTGGTAATTTGCCCAAGGCTTCGTGTAATTGTGCTTGCAAATCAAAGTGATGTGAATTTTCACGTTGATCTGTCACATCGGTGTCATCTATGGTGCTCGTTTTTTGTTCTTTTTTCAACGAATCAATTGCACAGTGATAGGCTGTTGTAAACAAATAGGACTTGATTTTTTCAGCCTGAATTTGTTCGTGTTTCACCCAAACTTTTGCAAATGTCTCTTGTACAATGTCTTCTGCGAGCATTTTATTACGCATCATACTCACCGCATAACGATAAATCGGATCCGCATAATCTTCCACAGCTTTGTTGTAGTCGTTCGTTGTCATTCTATAGTATCGAATGTAAGACTAAAAATTCAATGAAAAGTTACAACCTTCAACGAAATAGTTTTATTTTTTTTTAACTAGAACATTCTCATTGATTTGACTTATGAAATTTTGTGAACTATTTACAGATATCTTCTGCTTAAACTTGTTTACTTTTGCCACAAATTGAACCAATGCGTTACCTTTTTTTATTGTCAAGCTTGATTGTCATACTTGGCTTTAGTTATGAAATAAGTCAAGAAAAATCGATTTCATTTGATCATGATGCTATTTCTTTTCATGGGCGTTTCGATTTTAGTAATGCGAAAGCACCAAAAGTTTGGGCACCGGGAGCGTATGTTCAATTTGCATTTTCTGGAACAGATTGTTCCATTTCAGTGATAGATGAGATGAAATATGGCAATCACCACAATTACATACATGTTGTTGTAGATGGCAAAGCCAAAAGAATTAAATTGACAGGGAAATACAACCGTATTGCAATCGCTTCCAACTTAACCGACACTGTTCACCAAGTAACAATTTGCAAAGACACGGAAAGTGCTATTGGATTTATTCAATTTCATGAAATTAGTTGTGATAAGTTGGTGCCGTCACGTTCAAAAAAACAAGCAATTATCGAATTTATTGGCGATTCAATTACGTGTGGTAATGGAAGTGATTTGAGTTTATCTTCGTGTGCAACTGCTAGTTGGTACGACCAACACAATGCTTATGATGCCTATGGACCAACTGTTGCTCGAACGTTGGGGATGGATTATTTGTTGTCATCTGTTTCAGGAATTGGATTAACGCGCAGTTGTTGCGGGACATCTTATACATTGCCTGAAGTTTATCACGCCATTGATTTCAATCCGAAAGGCGAAAAATGGGATAACAATGTCCAACAGCCTCAAATTATTTGCATTACATTGGGTCAGAATGATGGTTTACAAGCGGAAGGCGTTTTTGTTGAACGCTATCGTTCGTTTATCAAACGGTTGAAAATGGAGAATCCAACTGCACAAATTGTTTGTTGTTCCAGTCCAATGGCCGATGAAAAACTTAGTCAGTTTCATGCGCAAGTATTACCCAAAATAGCGCGTTCATTCAATCAGTCATCTGATTTTTCAGTGTACAGTTTTATCTACAACGGACATTTTCGTGGAGGTTGTGATGCGCATCCTACAGTGGAAGAACACCAATTAATCGCAGGTCAATTAGCAGCGTTTCTCAAGCAATTATTGTAACAAAAAAAGGGTGCTTTTTGAGCACCCTTGATATTGTTGATTTTATTTAAAATTCAAATGTTTCCATGAATTTAGTAGTGAAATCACCTTCTCTAAATTTCGGATCGTCCATTAATTTTTGGTGAAAAGGAATGGTTGTTTTTACACCTTCAATGATGTATTCATCCAATGCACGTTTCATTTTCAAAATTGCTTCTTCACGCGTTTGTGCAACAACAATTAATTTACCAATCATTGAATCATAGTTTGACGGAATGACATAACCTGCGTAAGCATGCGTGTCAATTCGAACACCATGACCACCTGGTGAATGATAACTTGTAATTTTTCCTGGTGAAGGTCGGAAGTCGTTGTATGGGTCTTCCGCATTGATACGACACTGAATAGCGTGCATTAATGGGAAATAATTTTTTCCAGAAATTTTCTCACCAGCAGCAATTTTAATTTGCTCTTTGATCAAATCAAAATTGATTACTTCTTCTGTAATTGTGTGTTCAACTTGAATACGTGTGTTCATTTCCATGAAATAAAAATCACGGTTCTTGTCAACTAAAAATTCTACAGTTCCAACACCTTCGTATCTAACCGCTTTCGCAGCTTTGATAGCAGCTTCTCCCATTCGTTCACGTAATTCATCCGTCATGAAAGGAGAAGGCGTTTCTTCCACTAGTTTTTGGTGACGACGTTGAATCGAACAGTCGCGTTCTGAAAGGTGACAAGCGTTTCCGAATTGGTCACCAGCGATTTGGATTTCGATATGACGTGGTTCTTCGATGAATTTCTCCATGTAGATGCCATCATTTCCAAATGCTGCTCCCGCTTCTTGACGAGCTGAATCCCATGCGTTTTCCATTTCGTCTTTGTTCCAAACGATACGCATACCTTTTCCACCACCTCCGGCAGTCGCTTTCAATATTACGGGGTAACGAACAACTTCTGCAGTAGCAAAAGCATCGTCTAAATCGATTAATAAACCTTTTGATCCTGGAATACAAGGTACACCTGCAGCAATCATTGTCGCTTTTGCAGTTGCTTTATCACCCATACCAGCGATTTGTTCAGGTAAAGCGCCAATAAATTTGATGCCATGTTCTTGACAAACTTTAGAGAATTTTTCATTCTCAGACAAGAATCCATAACCTGGGTGAATTGCGTCAGCATTTGTTATTTCAGCTGCAGCAATAATGTTTGGAATCGATAAGTATGATTTACTACTAACAGCAGGTCCAATACATACAGCTTCATCAGCAAAGCGAACGGGTAAGCTATCTTTGTCAGCAGTTGAGTAAACAGCTACTGTTTTGATGCCCATTTCTTTACACGTACGAATGATGCGCAAAGCAATCTCACCACGATTGGCAATTAATATTTTTTTAAACATACTAGTTTGTTTTGTTCAATTCATTTTGACCTAACTGGTCGAAAATTATGCTGGATCTACCAAGAATAATGGTTGATCGTATTCAACAGGAGTTGCATCATCAACAAGTACTTTTACAATTTTACCTGATAATTCTGATTCAATCTCGTTGAATAATTTCATTGCTTCGATGATACAAACGGTATCTCCTTTGTTGATTGTTTGACCAACTGAAACAAACGCATCTTTATCTGGACCAGCTGAGCGGTAGAATGTACCAATCATTGGAGACTTAACAACGATGTATTTATCTTCTTCACTTGCAGCAGGAGCAGGAGCAGCAGGAGCAGCTGCAGGTGCAACAGGTGCAACAGCAGCAGGAGCAGCAACAGGCGCTGTAGCTTGCACATAAATAGGTGCGTCCGCTTTTTGCTTTTCTGACTTAATAGTGATTTTAAAGTCTTTTTGTTCAATTTCAACCTCTGTAACACCAGATTTTGCTACAAACTTAATTAAGTCTTGGATTTCATTTAGATTCATATCGTACTTACTTTTCTAGTTTATAATTAATTATGAATTGTACGCCCATTTTAGGTAAACAGCTCCCCATGTAAATCCACCACCAAAGGCAGATAAAATAAGGTTGTCGCCTTTTTTAAGCTGTGATTCCCAGTCCCATAAACACAATGGTAATGTACCAGCAGTCGTATTTCCGTAACGTTGAATATTAATCATTACTTTTTCAGCTGGCAATCCCATTCTATTTGCAGTTGCATCAATAATACGCAAATTTGCTTGATGCGGAACTAACCAATCTACATCTTCAGATGTGAGGTTGTTTCTTTCCATTATTTCAGCTGAAACTTCTGCCATATTTGTTACAGCAAATTTAAACACTTGCTTTCCTTCTTGTTTCACGAAGTGCATGCGTTGATCAACTGTTTCATGTGTTGGCGGATTCGCTGAACCACCTCCTGGCTGAATAAGGTATTGTCTTCCAGAACCATCACTTCTTAAAATGCTGTCTTGAATTCCCAAACCTTCTGTATTTGGTTCCAATAAAACAGCACCTGCGCCATCACCAAAAATGACACAAGTAGTTCTGTCTTCGTAATCCAATATTGAACTCATTTTGTCAACACCAACTACGATAATTTTTTTATATTTTCCTGATTCAATAAAACTTGTTGCAGTTGTCAAAGCATAGATGAAACCAGAACATGCTGCAATTAAATCAAATCCCCAAGCATTCGTTAATCCTGCTTTATCAGTCATGACATTTGCAGTACTTGGAAAAGGATAATCGGGTGTAACCGTTGCGCAAATCACTAATTCGATGTCAAGTGGATCTGTGTTTGTTTTTTTCAACAAACCTTTGATCGCTTCAGCTCCCATATCGGAACTAGCACCGTCTTTCAAGATTCGTCGTTCTTTGATACCTGTTCGTGAAGTAATCCATTCATCAGATGTATCAACGATTTTTGCCAAATCTTCATTTGTCACTACTTCTTCTGGAAGATAGCCACAAACACCTGTGATTGCTGCAGTGATTTTACCCATTATTTATTGATTAAATGCTTCGTTTATTTTATTTGCTAATCCTGATTTAGCTACTTCATAGGAATGCATCAACATACTTCTGACTGCTTTATCGTTTGAGATGCCGTGACCAATGATTACGTTTCCTTTGACGCCTAAAATAGGAGTTCCTCCGTAATTTTCATAATTAAATCGGTCAAAATAGTCATCTTTTATACCACGTTTACGCATCAATGTATAAATTCCTTCAGCTTGTTTCAAAACAACGTTACCTGTAAAACCGTCACAAACAATAACGTCTGCTTTGCCAGTAAACAAATCACGTCCTTCTAAATTTCCCACAAAATTTATTTCATCAGAGTCCTCCATTAATTTGTGCGCTGCAATGGTCAATAAATTTCCTTTGCTCGCTTCTTCACCAATGTTCAACAAAGCTATTCGAGGTTTTTCAATACCGTAAACATTTTTAGCGTACAGCGACCCCAATACAGCGAATTGATACAAGACATCTGCTTTACAATCTGCATTTGAACCAACATCCAATAAAATTGAATTATTGCCATCAACTGTTGGTAAAACAGAAGTAATACAAGGACGGATAATACCAGCCACAGTGTTTACTTTGTAAATAGCACCAACAAGCATTGCACCAGTATTACCAGTGCTTGCAAAAACATCAATTTCATTTTTCGCCAATAAATCAAAGCCAACAGCTATACTACTATTCGGTTTTTGAGGAATAGCACGCGTTGGATGATCATGCATCGTAATGATGTCTGGCGCATGAACAACTTCAAATCCATCGGAAGTTACATTCAATGCATTAAGGCCACTCAAGATTTGATCTTGGTCGCCTATCAACACGATTGAAACATCCTGAGGAAGCTCTTTTCTAGCAAGGACTGCACCGGCTATGTTTGCATCCGGAGCGAAATCACCGCCCAAAATATCGATTCCTATCTTCATCAGGAGGAATTTAATTACTACTTAAGCAACGAATTAAATCGCCACTTCTTTTTCAGCAACTACTCTTCCTTTGTAGTACAATTTTCCTTCATGCCAGTGTGCATGGTGGAATAAATGTGGCTGACCTGTTGTAGGACATGTTGCGATGTTGTTAGCAATTGCTTTCACATGCGTTCTTCTTTTGTCACGACGCGTTGTCGAAATTCTGCGCTTTGGATGTGCCATTTTACTTATTTATTAAATCGTTATTTTAAATTCTTCAAAACTGACCACCTTGGATCAATCGGTTTATCATTATCTTCTGGTGATTCATCCAATGATTCGTTTTCATCCGTATCATTGTCCTCATCATTATCTTCTTCGTCCCAATCTTCATCATCCCAATCTTCGTCGTCCCAGTCTTCATCATCTTGAAAATCAGGTTCACTTGCATTGACAATCATGCTGTCATAAAGCGCCATCATTTCCGGATTACATTTTCCTTGTTCGTGCAAGATGCGCGAGGGTAATGAAATCACCATCAACTCATAAAAAGGAAGATCGATAGCTATTTCATAAGCATCATCTTCCAACACAATCAAGTTGTCGTCGTCAGATAAATCTGGACCAAACTTGTAGATGATGCGAAACTCTCCTTCAACTGGCAAAACAATTGGATCGTTGCATCGATCGCAAGTTGTATTTACATGACCAGTTACCGAAAAATCGGCTATCATCATTGTTTCTTTTTTCTCAAAAATCAAGGAAGCTTTCACTTCACCATCATCGATTAAAGAAACACCGATGTTATCAAAGAACGCTTTATCGAGATCAAACTCAAAATGGTGTGTCCCAATTTTTAATCCTGCAAAAGGAATAACGAACGCACTGTTTGGTTTTTTCACTCAATAAAATTTGGAGGGCAAAGGTAGAAAAAAATCACGAAACTTTGTTCATAACTTTTCTTTTTTCCAATTATTCGTCTTTTGCCTCTCTTCCGTAAGGTTTTCGCTTGGTATTATTTTGATTTTGAACCTTTAATGGATTTTCGTTTATTTCCTTAAAAAATTGATGTGTCCGAAAAACATCGATTGCTAAATAAATGGCACTGCGCATCGATTGCGGATTTGCAGTATTTTGTCCAGCGATGTCAAATGCTGTTCCATGGTCGGGCGATGTGCGAACAATTGGAAGTCCAGCAGTGAAATTAACGCCATCTTCGAAAGCCAATGCTTTGAATGCTGCCAATCCTTGATCGTGATACATTGCGAGCACTCCGTCAAATTGCGCGCGTGCATTGCTGCCAAAAAATCCATCTGCAGGAAAAGGACCCGCTGCAAATGTGCCTGAACTTGTCGCTTCTTTGATTGCTGGAATGATTACATCTGCTTCTTCGGAACCCATTTTACCGTTTTCACTTGCATGTGGATTTAATCCAAATACAGCAATTCGTGGTCGTTGGATGCCAAAATCTTTTTTCAAAGACGCCTCCAACACTTTGATTTTACTCAACACTTTTTCTTTCGTCAAAGCAGCAGGAACATCTTTTAATGGTACATGAGAAGTAACCAATGCAACGCGTAACGCGCCACTCACCATCATCATCAACGCATCTTCTTGACCTGCCATATCGGCTAAATATTCCGTGTGCCCAGGGAATTTGAATCCAGCTTTTCCAATTGCTTCTTTTGAAATTGGGGCTGTTACCAACACATCAATTTTACCAGAAGCTAAATCTTCGGTTGCTTTTTCGAGCGATTCGAAGGCGTATTTTCCACTGATTTCAGTTCCTTTTCCTATTTCGAATTGAATTTCTTCGTTCCAAACGTTGACAATATTTATTTTACGATTTTGCGCTTCCGTTGCATTTTTACACGATTGGTACATAAAATCGTTATCGTTCAACATTTTTTTATGGTACGACATCGTTTTTGTCGATGCATAAATGATTGGCGTACAATCGAGTAACAAACGACTATCGTTTAAAGCTTTGATAATAACCTCTGGTCCAATTCCATTGATGTCACCAACAGAAATCCCAACACGAACAGGAGTTGTCGTTACTTCTTCTTTCGCTACGGCTACTTTTTGAACTGTTTTGTCTTCGTCCATCATGCTAGTCTTTTTAGGAAATTAATCAATAAACGAATGCCTGTTCCTGTTCCACCAAGACCTCTGTAATCTTGTGGTTTTTCTAAATAAGCTGGACCAGCGATGTCCATGTGAATGTATGGAGCTTTGACAAAGTGTTCCAAGAATTTGCCTGCTGTAATCATGCCAGCCATACCGCCACCTAGGTTGTTTAAATCGGCAATTTTCGATTTCATTTCGTCGAAATAATCGTCCCAAAATGGCAATTGTACCACCCGTTCATATGTTTCCATGCCAGCCTCATCAAGTAAGTGGAAGTACTTTTTATCGGCATTTCCCATCACACACGAAGCTTTTTGACCAATTGCACGAACGGCCGCTCCAGTTAAAGTCGCAGCATCGATTACTAATTCGGGTTTGAATTTATCGGAGTATGCAAGTGCATCAGCCAAAACCATACGTCCTTCAGCATCGGTATTCAATACTTCCACTGTCGTTCCGTCGTACATTTTAATGATGTCACCAGGAGCATATGCATTCAATCCTGGGCGGTTATCCGTTGCAGGAATTAATCCAATTAGATGAACGTCTAAGCCCATTTTCGCTGCGGCATAAATCGTTCCAGCCATACATGCAGCGCCTGCCATGTCCGATTTCATCGAATCCATCGAACCTGCAGTAGGTTTCAGACTCAAACCACCCGTATCATAAACAACACCTTTTCCAACCAAAACAATTGGTTTTTTGTTGCGTGCATTGTTGGGTTTGTATTCGATAATCGTAAATGTTGGCGGCTCAATAGATCCTTTATTTACGGCTAAAAGCCCACCCATTTTAAGTGCTTCGATTTTCGATTTCTCAAGAATTGTCACAGAAAAATTAGCTTCTTTTCCTTTCGCTTCTATTTCTTCCGCTAATTTGGTTGCAGTTAAATAAGATACCGGTTCATTCACTAAATCTCTTGCCCAACAAACAGCAGCAATAGTTGCGCTCAATTCGTTAATAGCATCAGCTGCTATTTTTGCAGAAAAATCGATTGCGCTTAACTGATTTTTTTCGCTTTCCGCATTTTTACGGTAGTGAATGAATTGGTAATTGGAAAGTGCAATACCTTCTGCACAAACAAGGCTGGTTGATTTACTTCCAGTAATTATCAAACTAGTGATTTCTTTTGGTAAAGCAGTTCTTATTTTGTGACCAATAATGCGGTATTTTTCTTCGTTTGCCAACGGTTTCACAAAGAAATAGTGTTTTCCTCCAAGCGTCAATGAATGCAAATCCTCACTGGACTTTTCTGAAAACAGTTTCAGTTCCTCCTGCACTATTGCGGGAAGATTTTTGGGTGTTTCTACTTTTTTTCCAACGAGTACAACGAGGCAATCTTGTTGGTCAAACACCCGATTTGTATTGAAATTCATATAAATCGATTTTAATTGCTGTAAAGATAAGGTTAATCTTGCAACCGTTAATTTTCTTTTAAGGCTTATTTTTTGAAATAATTGTATCGGATTATTTCTTTTGAAATAAAATTAGCAGTGCCGTCAACGTGATCTTTTTTGTGCACGATACCAATTGGCAAGCCTTTTTTATTGTAAAGCAGCACATTCAAATTTCTCGTTACAAATGTGTTGTCGATGAAAGTAGAATCGGTGTATCCACTGAAAACACCATTTTTCCCATAATTGTAGCTTCGTTTTTTAGTAAACGGAAAGTCTTCGTTTGTGGTATTTGCTGGAAGATTGTCTGTTTTATAGGTGTAATGTGTAACAGCCGACTCTGAAACCTTGTTTTTTACGCGGTAGCGTTTGATTGGTCGCTCGGGTGTCCCAATGATAATCCAATCGCTTGGACCAGGCGAAGCAATCGAATCAACAGACAAGGCACCTGCATACTTTTCGTTCGCGATGTAATGCAAGCGTTCTCCCTTTTGATTGTTGTCAAATTGATGAACGTTTACTTTGTATTTGAATGGAATAATTAAGTACGAACTATTTTCAATTCCGTAGGTATTATTCAAGCGTTTCACCCCATGGTATGGCGGTTTCAACGATTCAATGATTTCAAAAGTTTGGTGAGAAATGATGATTCCTTCTGAGAAATTGGTTTGTTGAATATAGCTTAAATGTCCTTTTTTGTTGAAATGGTAATGCACGCTTTTTTTGGGAAACTTCATTTCATTGGCTTCTTCATCAACAACACTGCCATAAGTCAATAATTCAAATGATTCGATATTGTTTTTGCGAATGATGGAGTCGTTGAACCAAAACGGAAAATTAATAACTGCCGCAACTTCATCTTGAAAAAAAAGCGGGTGAATGAGTGTTGGTTTCAGTGCAGACGTACCCGTTTTTTCAGCCTGTTTTGTCCCGCAGGCAGTTAATCCTATGATTCCTATTAGTAGGTATTTCCAATTCATCGTGACTAAAATTAGTTTTTTTTATTGAATCATAAAAATTTTTACAACCATTGACTTTTTTGTTTGTTGTAACTTGTGTGTGCTTGCTACTTTCAAATTCACTAATTTTACAACATGATTGATGAACGACCAATTACGGACTGGTTACCCTTAACCAAAAAAGAGATTGAAAAACGCGGTTGGGATGAACTGGATGTTATTTTAATTTCTGGTGACGCTTATGTAGATCACCCGGCCTTCGGAACGGCAGTTATTGGGCGTATTATCGAAAGTGAAGGTTTCCAAATTGGCATCATCGCTCAACCCAATTGGCGGGATGATTTACGCGATTTTAAAAAATTAGGAAAACCAAAATATTTCTTCGGTGTCACAGCTGGTTGTATGGACTCAATGGTCAATCATTATACCGCTGGAAAGCGTTTGCGTTCAACTGATGCGTACACTCCTGGTGGAGAAGCAGGTTTTCGTCCAGATTACGCAACAACGGTTTACACCAAAATATTAAAAGAAATTTATCCAGATGTTCCTGTATTGATTGGAGGAATTGAGGCGAGTTTGCGTCGTGTTACGCATTATGATTATTGGGCAGACAAACTATTTCCATCCATATTGGTTGACGCTGGAGCGGATGTTTTAGTCTATGGAATGGGAGAACAACCTTTGCGCGATTTATTGCGCTTGGTAAAAAAAGGCGTGCCATTTTCCAATTTAACAACCATTCCACAAATTGCTTTTTTACAGGATAAATCAAAAGACTTACCCAAGAATAAAAATTGGGAAACGGTAGAATTAGCTAGCCATGAAGAATGTCTTTCGGATAAAATTAAATATGCAGCAAATTTCAAAATAGTTGAGGTTGAGTCCAATAAGTTAAATGCCAACCGAATCATTCAACATGTCGGTGAACAAACATTGGTTATCAATCCTCCGTACAGAACAATGACGGAGTCAGAAATGGATCAATCGTTTGATTTGCCCTACACGCGTTTGCCGCATCCAAAATACAAGAAAAGAGGTACAATTCCTGCTTATGAAATGATCAAATTTTCAGTCAACATGCACCGTGGGTGTTTTGGTGGTTGTAGTTTTTGTACCATTTCAGCCCATCAAGGAAAATTCATTGCATCGCGGAGCGAAAAAAGCATCATGAAGGAAATTGATGAGGTTGTTCAACATCCTGAATTCAAAGGATATTTATCCGATATAGGCGGTCCTTCTGCAAATATGTACCGAATGAAGGGGAAAGACGAAGCAATTTGCGAACGTTGTTCGAGTCCAAGTTGTATTCACCCTGTAATTTGCAACAATTTGGATACGTCACACAAAGCGATGACGGATTTGTACCGTAAAATTGATGCGCACCCAAGTATCAAGAAAGCGTTTGTTGGTTCTGGTGTTCGTTATGATTTGTTAGTGGACGATTTCAATAAGAATAACGAAGATGGCAATCACGATGAATACATTGAACAATTGATCACACGCCATGTAAGTGGTCGTTTGAAAGTTGCTCCTGAACATACTTCCGACGCTACCTTACGTGTGATGCGAAAGCCGTCGTTCAAGTATTTCCATAAATTCAAAGAAAAATACGATCGTTTGCAAGAAAAACACGGTTTGAATCAACCACTTATTCCGTATTTTATTTCTTCGCACCCTGGTTGTGAGGAAGTTGACATGGCGAATTTGGCTGCTGAAACAAAAGACATGGGCTTTCAGTTGGAGCAAGTACAGGACTTTACCCCAACTCCGATGACCGTTGCAGAAGTTATATATTATACAGGAGTTCACCCGTATACATTGAAACCAATAAAAACAGCAAAGTCTCCGGAAGAAAAGAAAAATCAAAACCGTTTTTTCTTTTGGTACAAACGCGAAAATCAAGATTGGATCCGCCAACGCTTAGCAAAAGCAAATCAACCAGAATTAATTGAAAAGTTACTAGGCGACCGCCACCAAGTGGAGAAGAAAGTACCGCGCTGGTTGGAGGAAAAACGGAAAAAGAAATGAAAAGTAACTATTACTCATCGGTAAAAGAATACTACGATATTGATTCAACAAACTTTGAAAATCGTTATTGGGAGAATCAAACATTGCAGCGAATTCGCTCAAGTTTTCGAAAAGAAAGTATTGGATTAATTCAAAACACTGTTCTTGAAATTGGATTTGGTCCAGGACTCGATGTCAACTATTTTGCAGAGGTGTTACCAAAAAGTAGTGTGTACGGCATTGATATTTCTGAAGGAATGCACGATTGGGCGAAAGAGCAAGCAGCAAAAAAATCATTGACCAATGTTCAGTTGGCTATCGGTTCGGTAGAAGATGTTGCAATGCGATTTGAAGGAGTTCAATTTGATCATATTTACGTTTATTTTGGTGCGTTGAATACCGTTGAGGATATTTCTGTTGTACAAGAATATCTTAAAAAGTGTCTGAAACCAAATGGAACGATGGTGCTTACATTTGTCAATAAATGGTACATGATGGCGGTGTTGAAACCATTATTGAAGTTGAAATTCAAAGAAAGTAAACGCCGATTAAACAAGGTTTGGGGTGGTTATTCACCGAACAAATTTTTAGCAAGTAAATGCTATTCGTCTAGAGAAATTAAAAAACATTTCAATCAGTTTTCCATTGAAAAAAAGCGTGGATATAGCATTTTGTATCCTGCATGGTACGAAAACCACATAACAATAAAACGTCCCAGATTAACGAATTTCCTTTGGAAATGCGACAAAATGTTGCAAAAAACTCCGTTTTGGAATTTTGGAGAATATACGTTGTATGTGATGCGCAACAAATAATTCAATCAAATTTCCTCAATAAACGCAGTCAATTTTTCTTCCGGAGAAGGATAATCTAAAATAGAAGCGCATTCAGCTAGTTCTGTCCCCAATTTAATGGATGAAGTAAAAGCTTCTTTTATTGCTCTTTCAAACGGTTGAAGCGGAATTAATGATACAGGTAATGCGAGTTTATCTGCGATCAATTGAGCAAACTCCGCTTGTGTGATGTAATAGTTGTAGGCTAAATTGACAACAGGTTGATAAGGTTGATCGAGCAAATGAACCAAACACTGAGCAATGTCTTGATTTAGAATAAAAGCCATTGAATTAGTTCCTTCTCCATAGATTGGCACGGTTTGATCCGTTTTTATTTTCTTTAAAAAAAACGCTTCAAACCAAGACCCCGCTCCTAAAACCCAAGGAACTCTAACGAATGATACTGCAATTTTTTCACTTATATTTCTTAAAAAAGGTTGCTCCGCATGTATGTATTCTTGCGCAAAACTGATAGGTTGCAAAGGTGTTGTTTCTGTTACAATACCAGTATGATTGCCATACATTAAACTTCCAGATAAATAATAAACACGACAATGTTTCTGTTGTTTTGATAAATAGTTTAATAATCGTTTGTTACCAAAAAAACCTTTCCAACTTGCCCATAAACGTCCCCATTTTCTTCCTCTTTTTGAAGAATTACGGGCAAAATGAACTACTATATCAGGTGAGTTTGGTAATGAAGCCCAATCAAAATGTGTGAAATCCCCTGTAAAATAGTGAACGCCATCTTGTTTTTGAGCAGGAAGTGTTCGATTTAGAAAGTATAATTCATCACCTTCATGTTTGTAGTCAAGCAATTCCTTTACAAATTCACGACCAATGAAGCCATTACTTCCAAGTACTAAAATCGTTCGTTTAATTGCGGGTATTTGTTTTCTCAGCATACATTTTCAGGATTTTTTCTTGGTAATTTTTGTCGTGATTTTTAGAAACGTGTAACCGCGTTTTAAAAGCTAAATCATAGGCTTCCATAGGGAAGTTTTTTCGCGCCCATTTTTTTCGCCATTTATTATTGGTCAGGTTCATGAAATAATGATTCAATTTTGATGAACCGCATATCACTTCTACACATCGTTTAACAGCCGATAATTGTTGATTTTTTTCAATAAGTTTAGGTTGGTTAAAATTAGGCAAGAAAGCACTAAGCCATTCATTTTCAGCTACTAATCTTGCACCAATCTCTGAATGTGTTACGGGCATCAATGTTGCTAACTCGATTGCAGTAAAGTAATTTTGTTCTTCAATTTTTAAATGTGAATACGCAATAAAATAGTTCATACAGAAACTATGTTGCTGTCCCACAAGAAATGTCAATTTTTTAAAAAGATGAAGAAATGTGCGACAGGTCCATAAATTAGATGCATTCGTGACGATAAAAAAATCGATATCCGAATTTTCATCAGCATAACCCTTTGAAAGTGAGCCAGAAATAGCAACCATACGAACAAATGGAAAACATTGAATAAATTTCCCGATTTTTTTTGCGCGTGCTATTTTTCTCTCTGCTAACCTTAATCCATCAAGCTTTCGAGTAACGAATAATTCATCAACATGCAACGAATAAATGTCATTAAATTGATAAACAGACTGATTAACTACTAAATCAGTTAATGCTTCTGAAAGTTCATTGGTTGTGCATTTGTATTGAATGAATTGGTGTATTTCATCAAAACGCAACGGAAAATGGAACACATCAAAATAGTGTAGCACATTGATGATTTCTTGCTGTAAACTAGATTTGTATTCCATTTATTTTGAATTTAAAACTGTTTTGATAGTGAAAAATATCAATTTCATATCCAACCAGAAACTATATGTTTGACTGTATTTTTTATCCAATCGGTACCTGTTTGCAATGTCTACTCGTGAACCTACATATCCTTTGTAGCCAAAAGCTTGTGCAAATCCTGTAATTCCAGGCTTGACTGTTAGGCGGGAAGAAAAGTTAGGAATCATTTTACTAAATTTTTCTTCATCAGATAACATCAATGGTCGCGGACCAACAACGCTCATGCTTCCAGTCAGCACATTGAAAAATTGCGGTAGTTCATCAAATGCATATTTCCGCAAAAAAGCACCGAATTTTGTAATTCGTTGATCGTCGATTTGGGCAGGTAAATGCTCATTAATTGTGTTTTTTTTCATCGTACGTAATTTGAAACAATGAAAGATTTTTCCATTTTTCCCAACACGTTTTTGTACAAAAATCGGGAAAGATTTTAAGTCAAGGATGATTAAAACACTTAGCAAAGGCATTAACCAACTAAGTAAACAACCAATTACTATTAATGAAAACAATAGGTCAAAAATACGTTTTACCAGCAACCGAATTGTAATGTTATGTTGCGCGACAAATAACGAATTAAACGAAAGAAACGAAACAATGCCCATTTGTCTGCTTAAAAAGCTTTCTGTCAGGAATCCTATTAAGAAAAATCCATTCATGAAGAATACAATTCTCCGCACATCTTTTTCAACTATTAAAAAGGGTGTTAGCAGCATTAAAGAAAGTGACAATAAACCAACCCAACCCGTTTCCAGCAACGTTTGTACATATTGATTGTGAAAATTATAATTGTAAAACCCTGATTTACTGTGCGCGTTTTCACCTGTATAAAATTGCTTGTCAATTAATTTTTGATTGAGTTTTTCTTGGCAAATTCCGGGACCAATACCTACGATCATTTGTGAAGCATGTTCTACTTGTAACTCTAAACCAATTAATATTAATTCTTTACGTAAACTAAACCCGTCGAAAGCAGTTGCTGGATTAATTGTTTGTTTTGTTTCCAATAGATTGGAACGATCAATTTCTTTGAAACGGTCACTTATTTTTTGAAATGATAATGCAAAACCTATAATAAAAACAAGTAACAAGCTTGATTTCAAAGGAATTGATTTCACCTGTATCAATGAGTAATATAGGAAAAGGAATACCAACAATACCGTGAAAAGCTTGGATGATAACAACAAAATAACGACTGTTAATAGCGTAATTGGAAGAATGTAGACACGTTTTTTATTCGTAATCATCAGTTCAAAAGCGAATAGGAGAGCAATACTAAAAAACAGGGAATAATAAATAGCATTTCCGCTAACAATACTTACCAAATTGTGATAATAATACACCTCACTTTCAGCACTTTTGTAAAACTGGAAACTTGCAAAAAGCAGTAAGAACGCAGCAATAAAACTAGCCCCAAGCGCAACTAATTTCATGATTTTTGTTAGTGTGCTTTTCATGTTAAATGCCGAGAAAAAGAGTGGAATAAGGAGAAAAGAAAGTTTTTTTTCTAACTCAAAATTCAGCTGTTCATTTCCTGCTTGTATCCAATAATGTATCCCATGAGTGGCTGCAAATAATAATGAAACAGCAAAAAATACAGGTATTTGAAAGGTTTTTTTGTCGCGTTTAATGAAATAGTACAATGCGAGTAATCCCAAACAATAGATAAATGCAGTATTTATTTTCAATGGTAATGCAATGGAAAGCAAAAAAAGCCCAACGAGTGTAGGTGTAATTTTAGATATGTACTGCTGAGCTTTCAATTTTTTTCTAGTAAAGCGATTAATTTGGAATGTACCGATTCAAACGAATACAAGGTTTCGATTTTTTGTCGGTTGTTTTGAATAATTTCCGATTTGTTTTCAGTGAGTTGCTCCTTTTTTAATATAAGCGCAATTTCTTCAGCTGAATCAAAATATGCTGCGTCATCACCTAAAACGCCTTTGTTAAATGGATTGTTGTGCGCAACAATAAAGCACGAACACGCCATTGCCTCTAACAAAGAAGGATTCGTTCCACCGACTGAATGTCCATGGAAATAAAGCGCACAATGCAAGCGCAGTTGGTTCAATACGTCAAAATCATAGATGGCGCCTAAAAACAATACCTTATCCTGGTACTTGTCATAGAGATATTTCCCGTATTTCGTTGAGTAATTTCCAATGATGACTAACTTTTTTCCCGAATCATTTTGAAAGCCGTTGATGATTGTTTCTATATTGTTCTCAGGTTCAAAACGGGCAATTACTAAATGATAATTTCCTGGAGTCAACTGAAATTGCGTTAAAACTGCGGCTTCTTTTTTTGAAATAACTTCACTTCCGTAGGGGATAAAAGTGGAAGTAACGCTGTATTTTTCCTTTAAATAAGTTTGAATTCCAATGGAGTCAGCTATTAGCTCATCACTTTGATTGATAGCCCATTTCTCGGCATTCTTTAAAAATCGTTGAACCAATGGTGAATATTTTGTTCGTTTCCATTCTAGTCCATCCATATTGGTAATTAGTTTTGCTTTTTTAGGGAATAAAAATCCCCAAATAGAACTACTGGTATAGCCCAATTGAAAAATGACATCGAATTTTTGTTTGCGTGCATGCAAAATAGCACGTAAATCATAGATGAATTGTCCAACAGTCCCAATGCTTTTTTCTGGATCTTTTATGTGAACCAAAGACACTCCCTTCCAAGTTTTTTCTTGAAAAGTATGATTGGAAGAACAATAAACGACAACTTCATAACCTTTTTGCACTAAATGTTCCGAAAAAAATTGTGCAAATTGTTCAAATCCCCCATATTGATTGGGAATTCCACGTGTTCCTATGATGCCAATTTTTTTCACTTTTTCTTTGTTATTTCTGCATAAACTTCAGCTGTTTTTAACGCTGTAGTTGTCCAGTTATAAGTATGTATTACTTTTTCTTTCAAACGTTTATCCAACACATTTTTATGAGCTGAATCAATTGCTTTTCGAATAGCTGAAACATCATGTGGAGCGCAATACCCAACCATGTCTTCAAAATAATCTTTTGTATCTCCCATCGGACTCACAATAACTTTACAACCTAAAAAAGCTGCTTCCAATGATGATAATCCTGTTGTTTCAAACCAACTCGGCATGACGTGTATTTCCGATTGCAAATAATATCGCACTAATTCATCGTATTCCAATCGTCCAACAAACGTAACATTCGGACCTGCTTCAGCGACACATTGTTCGTAATACGCGCGGTGATTTGGCGCATGTTCACCAACGATAAATAAGGAATAGTTCGAATCTTTTATTGCACGAATCAAATTCAATTGGTTTTTACGTGGTTCAATCATTGCCGCACAAATCAATTGACCAGATTTACGTTCAACAGACGTAGTAACAGCAAATTTGGTTGTATCAACACCGTTTGGAATGACAGCGTATTTTTTGGCATTTGGATAACGTGATTTTAAACGGAGGTATTCACTTTCGGAATTAGGCAACAAACAACTAGCTTTTGCCAAAATTTGTTGAATGCTTTTACGTTGTCCCTTCCAAAAAAACGGCAAATAATCTAATTGCTCTTTTTTTAATAGATGTTTAGCAACAGATTTGAAATATTCCACACCATCTGATCCAAAAATCCGCATTAATAATCCCATTTTGTTCCAAGGATTAATGAATTTGTAAAAAGTGTAATCTGCGTAAATAGTTGAAACAACAAAGGGCAACTTGCTTTTTTTAAGAATTGCTAAAATTGTTGCTGGACGAGTAATATTAAAAAAATGGATGAGATCAAATTGTGTGTCATTAATGGTTGTGCCTGGTTCGTAAATGGTCACATCAACGTTTAATTTCCGCAATTCTTGTGCAGTCATTAACAGTTGAGTGGTATCGCCACCCTTGAAGCTCAAAAAACTAGATCGATTGACAAAAAGTACGCGCATTACTTAAAAAATTGTTGTTTATCAAACGATTTAAAAACTGGAATGAAGGCTAAAATCCAGTAATAATATTCGAACGAATGAAATAAAAACCCTCCTGTAAATTGATAAATAAACAAAGAAATAAAGAGACTCGTTTGAAATACATTTTGAAAAATGGCGGCTTTGATTCCCCAATAAATTTGCAGGAAAATTCGTAAAACAGCGCCTAAAACACCAAAACTAACTAATGTTTCAGCTAGTGCATTTGGTAATCGCACAACTGCTGGTATCGTGTGGTATTTGTAATAAAAGAGCAATACGTCTCTTCCAATTAGTTTGAATTGACCTAGTCCTATACCAATTAATGGATAATTTAATTGCAACACACGCCAAGCAATTTCAAAAGACTCATACGTTCGGCCCCTACCTGAAGTGTCTTGCCCGTTTATTAAATTATTGATTCGGATTGTAAGCGGATTTATCGGAAAAAAGAAAGCGAGCAATAAACCGATAGTTACAAGAATAAAAAGTAGGATAAGCAAAAACTTACGATAGCGTTGATGCGATAAAATTGATCGACTATACAGCATTAATACGAGTATTAGCGTAATCGCAATGATACTTAACACTCCCAATGAAAAAGATAAGATCAAACTGATAATGATGCTCATTAAGTATCCAAATGTACGCCAGTTAAACTGTGCCAATAATTGATACAACCAGTAGAAAAAAACAGGAAGCAACAAGAAAGAATAATGCGATGCTTCTTCAGTAAATAATTTTAATCGAGGAAGTGCTTCTGCATTCGATGTGTATGGAACCAAGTACCACAAATAAGTTGATTTTAAGAAAAAAAGTGTTGCTAATGCAATAATTGTAAATACAACATTCAATTGGGTTATTCGAAGAATGATTTCTTCAAAATAATCAATCTGTTTGGCACGTTGATAAAAACAGATTACTCCAATTATGAGCGCTAAAAAAACAACATTTGAAACAAAAAAAGCGGTATAATTCACCCCTAAAAACGCGTGAATTATTCCAAAAACAAGCAGAATACCGATCGCTTTGTATAGTGTTGATTGATTAAATTCTTTGAAAATGGTGTACAAAAAAAATGGCGCAAGTATCATGTCGAAACTCAATCCAAAAGGCAATCCAACGCGATTGAAAAAAAAGAGAAACACAAATAATCCGATGATGAAATTCTTTGAAAATGTCATTGAACAAAGGCGTTAAATGATGTGTTAGGCTTTTTAATAAAAAGCAGATAAGCTGAAATTAATGTTGCTGTCAAAAAGAATAGTTTCACCATCCATTGATCAAAGTAGGCAATACCACAACCTAAAAATGAAGGAATAAATAACAAGATGGTATTGTAAACTGCTTGTTGAGATAGTTGAAAAAGTTTGTCCATTTTAACATGTAAAATGAACATGCCAATAATCGTTGTGACAAACAAACCAATGAGAATTCCAGTAACTGAATGCAGGACAACGTATCCTAAAAGCATTCCGATTACGTTTAACAGTGTGTATATAAGTGTGATTTTCAAATTCAACTTTTCATAGCCCGAACCGTTTAAGAAAAAATTAGGCATAATCGTAAAGATGAACACGAATTCAAACATTGCAAACAGATTCAGGTATTCGGCTATATGTTGAAAATTGGTAATGCCAAGCCATCCTTCAAAAATTGGCGCAGCAATAAAGGTGAAAATTGCCAAGAGTGAAATGGTAATGAATGCAGACACATTTCGTGTATTAAGATACAATTCTTTGATGTAAGAAGTGTCGTTTTGATTTTTAGCAATTTGGGGAAAAACCCAACCTGTCAACGCAGCAAAAGCCATGTGGATGTGATTGAAAATTGTTGCTACTATGGTGTAATACGACAACGTTTCCAATCCAAAACCACTTGAAACCAAAAGTCGATCTCCTTGATATGTTACAACCACAGCAATCGATTGTAACCAAACGAAAAAAGAATAAGAAACTTCAAATCGTATAGCAGCTTTGGTTAATTGAAATTGAAAGCGATAAAACGAAAGAAAGCGACGAATAAATCGGTAATTGATGAATAAAAAGCATAAACTAATGAACGCATTATAGAGTAACACAAGTACAATATTGTTTGTCAAATAAGCAATTATAACACTTCCTAAAACAGTAATTATTTTTGATGATATGCTGATGAATGTCACATATTTAAAATCTTCAAAAGCTCTATAAATCGCATAAAGGATTTGTTCAGTTAATTTTGAAAACAAGATAAAACCACCCAAAAATAAACTATAAATCAGTGTTGATTTTTGAACAGAAGCATCAATAAAAACGTTGAACTGAAGAATGAAAAATGCTATAATTCCAATAATTCCAAAACCAATAAGAGACAGAAGCAATGTTAAACTTAAGTTAGTCGATAATGTTTGTTTGATTTGCGCCTCATCTTCCGTTGAAAGGGCACTTGAAACATGTTTATACGTAGAGGTATTCAGTCCTAAATTTAACGATTGCAATAAAACTACTATGGTATTAACAAACATCCAAATACCATAGTTTTCAGTCCCCAATTGTGCTAAAAATAAAGGGATTGAAATAAATAATATAAGTGGAGAAACTAAAACTTCAAAAATATTCCAAAAAGAATTTTGACTGTTTTTAGAACGTAAAACGCGTTTAATCATTTCTCAAATTTCTGCTTAATTGTAACGTAACACTTAAAACAATAGTCAAAAGAAAATATGTTAGTAGATACTTAATTCCTAGGTTTACTATTATTCCGTTTTTAGCTGTTTTAATAGGTACAAACGAATTTAAAACGGTAATGGAAGAAGTCTGGTTGAGTTGTTTATCAATTGCAGTAATTTGATTAGTAATGTTTTCTACAAGGGTAATCGCTTCAACATATTTTGGTAAATCTGAAACTGAAATTAATTTTTTTAACGAATCAACGCGCTGTAAATCCTTTTCAAAAATGATTCTTTTTTGGCGTAATTTATCTTGCTCAAAACGGATGTAATTTTTATCGAATGATTGTTCGTTTAAGTAGTTTGCAATAGCTTTTTCCAAACCAACAAACACAGCTGGTTTCGTTGCTTTTATGTGAACGTAAAAAGGATATTTCTGTTCGGTATAGTCTTCATGTAATGGACTTCCTGCAACATTTTTAGCTTCAAATTCAAGGAGTTTATTAGCTGTTGAAGAGTTTATTTTTAGTAATTGAGCGACACTTTGATATTGTTTTTCTGCAACTAGCTGTTGTAAGGATAATAGGCGATCGCCATAGACTTTTTTATTCAAATAGCTAAATGTAAAACTAGCTTTTCCTGTGTAAAAGTCCTGTTTACTAGTTATTTGTAACAGAAAAGCAACGGAAAACAACACAAACAGCAAAAGAGAAAAAATCCAGTTTTTCATGAAACTTTTTCGGATATAATGAAGAATAGTTTTATAAAACTGAAAAGTGTTTTTTAAAAACGATACTAAGGAATTCTGTTCCATAAAAATCAATAACTTGATGAAAAGCAGTAAAATTACTTTCTATAAAAATACTCAAAATTACGATTTCATCAAAAACAGCAGGCATCTATATGAACCTGCTGTAATTTATTTGATTGGTGGTGGTAAATTTCTTTATCATGTAAGACAAGACAAAATTAGAACGAAACATCACTACGAAATCAGTATAAATACCCATTTTTATTGCGGGAAACCGCAGATTTTGTTGCGTAGACACACAGATTTTTATGCTTTATAAAAATTATAAATAATTGATATACAGATTATTGATATTTAATTTGGATGATTTCAAATCACGGGCATTTTTTTATTTGTAAAATAGGGGGTATCATTGCAATGAACTTAAAAAACACTTTAAATTATGTCATTTAACGGATCAGAAGGATCAGCAATCAGTTTAGAAACTGCAGCTGCAATCACAAAAAAGTACCGCGATGAAAATCCAGTTGGTGTACAATCAGCATTTTATGGGCGTGAAATGCTTGAAGCATTATTAGCTCAACCCGGCTCAATGGGAATCCGCGTTTATTATGGTTTGAATGAAGATGGGTCACAAGAGTTAGTATTGGTTAGCTCAGATGCAGATGAAAACGATAACTTGAATTTGATCGTTGACAAAGCACACAAGTGTCCTCCAAGATGCCCTAAGAAAAACGAGTTAAATTCATGATTGATTCCATTTATACTTTTTCCAATTACTTTCATTTATTACCTATTTTGGTAGGAGTATATTTACTTGTTCTTAAAAAGTTGAATCGGATGTATATTCCGGTTCTTCTTTTTTTAAGTATTTCTGCATTTACAGATATTATTTCTATTTGGATTGCTAAGAAATACCACAATAACCTATTTGTCTTTTCATTTTACGCTCTATTGGATACATCGATAATTTTTTATTTTATACAGCAATTTCTTCGGCAAAAAAAAGCTAAATTGTTTTTTTTAATTGTTATTTCAGTCTATTTAATTTTTTCAACTTGGAGTACATTGGCATTTGGTTTTGATCGCTACAACACTTTTCAATTAGCACTTGGTGCGTTGTATATCATTGGTTTAATTCTCTATTTTTTCTTCGAAATTTTTTATTACGAAACAGTTGATGATTTAACTAAATTCCCTCCGTTTTGGATAGCATCAGTATGGCTAGTTTACTACTCTGGCACCTTGTTTCTTAATTTATTATTTAATGAAGTCATCAACGGTAATTTATCTGTAAAAATCGATTTAACGAATATTCTATTGTTGATTTTTACAAATATAGTCTGTACCTTGTCCTTATGGATGGCACGCAAAAATCCCACAACGAAATGATCTTTTACTTCATCACTTTTGGGATGATATTTTTATCATTTGCCATCATTGCTTTTGTGTTTATTTACCAACGAAAAATGCAAAATAAGCGTTTGGAATTACAACAATTAAAACTCGATAATCAACAACAACTAACCAAATCAATTATCGAAGCAAAAGAGGCAGAGCAACGAAGAATCGCATTAGAATTGCACGATGATGTTGGCTCTACGTTAACTGCAATCAAGTTTATGGTAGCAGTTTTACCAGAAGACTTGGAAGCCAAAACGAAATTAAACAGTACGCTGCAAACAGTAATTAAGAAAGTCCGCAGAATTTCGAATGAATTATTGCCAACTGTTTTAGAAGAGTTTGGTCTAGTTACAGCAATCACAAGTTTAATCAACCAGTTGAATGATCAAATTGATGCGATTCAATTTACTGTTTCTGTTATTAACAACGGCAGTTCCAAAGCACAAAACAAAGAAATAGAATTATCTTGCTACCGAATCGTTCAGGAATTATTAAACAATATTATCAAATACGCACACGCAACGTCTGTAATTGTAAACGTTAAACAAACAACATCCGGATTATCCGTTTTTATCGAAGACAACGGAGATGGTTTTACACCAAAAACTCACACACCCAAAGCTATACCAACACTTGGCCTAAAAAACATGGAAAGTCGTGTTCAACATATTGGTGCCAAAATGCAATTTAAAAAATTAGAACAAGGAACAAAAGTGAGTCTTAGATGGAAACCACAACAAGAAATATAACTGTTTGTATTGCTGAAGATCAGCTTATTTTCAGACAAGGATTAGCAAATATCTTGCATACCTTTGATCGGATAGAAGTTATCTATTTGGCTGAAAATGGGTTAGAACTATTGCAACGATTAGAGGATCAAGTTGCCGATATTGCAATTGTAGATTTCAGGATGCCTATTTTAAATGGAATTGAAACAACGCGACAAATTCGCGAACGATTTCCAGCAACTAAAGTCTTGATTTTATCAATGTATTCGGAAGATGAGTTTGTGAAATCAGCCATTGAAAACGGGGCTAATGGTTATTTGTCAAAAGATGATGATCCTGAGGAAATTGCAAAAGCTATCTATAGTATCATCGAAACAGGATATTACCTCAACGATCGAACTTCTAAATTATTAATAGCCTCTTTGATGAAAAAAGGAGGGATGAAGCCAACTTTCTCCGAATTAAAAGATCAATTAACGGACTCTGAAAAAGTTGTGCTTCGGATGATTTGCGAAGAATTTACCACCCAAGAAATTGCTGATAAAGTTTTCAAATCAAAACGAACAGTAGAAACAATAAGAACCAATTTATTGCAAAAAACAGGAGCAAAAAACATTGCAGGATTGGTAATGTATGCGATTAAAAACGAAATTATTACTTGATTTTCTGAATGCGCGCAAGTAAGCCATAAAAGAGTGATTTTTCACTCAATGTGTGCATCCATAACTCAGAGCTAGTAAGGATATGCGCAGATTTAGGGAGAAGTTGTAAAGTTTTATTGAACTTTTCAAGAGTTAATTTTGGCGAATAGGTATTGATGATTAAAACACCTTTTGGATGTAATAATTCATAACTGCTTTGGATCAACTCAGCTAGTTTTTCTTCTAACTTCCATTTTTCACCGTTGGAACCAATTCCCCAAGCAGGCGGATCGAGCTGAATTAAATCGTATTTGTTGCCTCGTTTTACTTCTCGTTGAATAAATTTTAATGCATCTTCCAACACCCATTTTATGCCTGTTACTTCAGAAAGTGCTTGATTTGTTTTTGCCCATTCGATAATTGACTTGGAACTATCGCAATGAATGACTTCAGCACCTGTCAAACGACCTATAACGGATGCTGCACCGGTATATGCAAAGGCATTTAAAAATCGTTTGCTCGGATTTAAAAATTGCGTGATGAATTCCCAGTTGGTCTGTTGCTCTGGAAATAATCCTAAGTGTTTGTTACTTGTTAAGGATAATTGAAATTGCGCATTTTCAATGGCTATTTCCCAAGTTCGTTGTTGACTATTATTCAACGCTTTCCATTGACCAGATAAAGCACCTTCTTTTTCTGGAATAAATTCCCAATTAGCTTGTTTTTTCCAATCGTTTAAAGGCAATGCAGCTTGAAAATAAGCTTGGTGTTCTGGTCGGATAGTGATAATTTCTCCCCAACGTTCGAGTTTCTTTCCGCCTCCAGCGTCAATCAATTCATAGTTTTCAGGAAACGTTGCAAGTAACTTCATGCAATTAACGCATCTTAGGCGTTTTCTTTCTTCCTCCCATCATTTGAGCCATGCGCATTTGATTTTTAGAAGGAGCATTTTGAAGTTGACTTTGCATCATTTTAATCTGCTCTTTCAACATGCCACTGTCATCTGCTTTTTTTGCTTCAGCTAATAAACTAACGGCTTCTTGTTTTCTTCCAGATTGCGCACAAATTCCAGCTAAATGCATGCGTGACATTGCTTGGTCATGACCTCTTTTTAATCCCATCCCAATTGCTTTGCGCAACAATGCTTCCGCTTTTGCTGGCGGAAATACTTGTGCATTTAACAATGCTTGCATGTAAATAACATACGCATGTTGACGTTTAGGCAACAAATGAGGATGTGTAATTTTGTTAATAGATTTTGCCGCTTTTTCTTGGTTTCCAGTACGCATGTGGTTGATGGCAAACGCAAGATTTTCGTTGTAAATAAACGTCGCGCCAATAATAGCCGTGATGAAAATTAGAAAAATCCCCCAACCCCAATAGCCTGTTGCAAAAGACTGAACGGTTAAAAATAAAAATCCTGCCGTGAGGATGCTGCGTATAATAAATGCGATCATAAGTTAATCAATTGTTGCAATACATTTTAATTCAATAGCGATAGGTGTTGGTAAAGAGTTGATTTCAACTGTTGTTCTACACGGAAGATTATCTTTAAAATATTCAGCGTAGATTTTGTTGTAAGCATGAAAATCACGTTTCATGTTCACCAAAAACACAGTAACATCAACCAATTGGTCCCAACTTGAACCAGATTCTTCTAATATAATTCGGACATTGTCAAAGACACTTCTACACTGTGCCTCAAAGTCAAACGCAATAAAATTCCCGTTTTTATCCAATTCCAATCCTGGAACAGCAGAATCAATTGCGTCAGATCCAGCCACTCTTGGACCAACCCCAGATAAAAACAATAAATTACCTACACGACGAGCATGAGGATATAAACCTACAGGTTTTGGAGCTTTATTCGTAGAGATGCGTGTATTATCTGACATGTCTTTTTTTAGCAAAGATAGTAGTAATCACAAAGTAAACCGAAAAACGCCAACGATTTTTCACGAAAAATGCAGCTTGTTTTTTAGAAAGCATGCCTGATTGCTATTCAATTCAAGCAATATCATTCGAATTGTTTACATTTGTGACCAAGTTATGAATAGAAAAGCGCAAACAGTCGGTGTTATCGGGGGAGGAAGTTGGGCAACAGCTTTGGTGAAAATCCTATGCAATAATGTGGAAAAAGTTAATTGGTTCATGCGAAATGAACAAGCTGTTGAACACATTTTGGCTTACAAACACAATCCTACTTATTTGCAATCGGTTGAATTTGATCTATCAAAAATCAATGTGAGCGCTGATTTGGCTGGAATAATCACTGCATCAGATATATTGATTATCGCCACACCATCTGCCTTTTTAGTAAAGCTTTTTGAAAACACAACACCTGTGTTATTCAAAGGAAAAATTGTTTATTCAGCAGTAAAAGGGATCATTCCAGAATATAACGCTATTCCTGCTCGTTTCATTCATAAAACGTTTGGAACACCTTACAAAGATATCGGAATCATTTGCGGACCTTGTCATGCCGAAGAAGTTGCTTTGGAAAGATTATCCTATTTGACAATTGCTTCACAACACGAAGGAAATGCAAATCAAATGGCTAATCTTTTAGCATGTCGCTACATCAAAACAACAGTTTCTGATGATTTATTTGGCACGGAACTTTCTGCTGTTTTGAAAAACGTGTATGCACTTGCTTCCGGTATATGTGCTGGATTAGGCTATGGTGATAATTTCCAATCGGTTTTGATAGCAAATGCCATTCAAGAAATTGAAAATTTTATTGATGAAGTAAGCCCAGTTCACCGCGATGTCAAATCGAGTGCCTATTTGGGTGACTTATTGGTAACAGCATATTCTAAATTTTCACGTAACAGAACCTTTGGTTACATGATTGGTAAAGGCTATTCTGTTAAATCGGCACAATTGGAAATGGAAATGGTTGCTGAAGGTTATTATGCAACGAAATGTGTGCAGGAAATTAACAAGAAATTTCAAGTTGAAATGCCTATTTTAACTGCTGTTTACAACATCTTGTACGAAAAAATTTCTCCTTCGATCGAAATGAAAATATTGAGCGATAAATTGAATTAAACAACAGCTTATCGCTTTTAAAAGAGATAAGTAAACTTATACAAACAAAAAAGTCCCAGTTTTCACCGGGACTTTTTTATGATATAATCGTTTGTTGATTAATCTTCATCTTCTTCGTCATCTGCTTCAGCAGCTTTAGAAGCACCACGAGCCATCTTAACAGATACCACAACAGCACTTTTAGCGTCCACAAATTTCAATCCGCTAGTTTCTAAATCACCAACACGAACAGATTGTCCGATACGCAATTTAGTGATGTCGATAATAATTGCTTCAGGAAGTTCACCTGGTAAAGCAACTACTTTCAAACGACGGAATACTTGCATTAATTTACCTCCCGCTAATACACCACGAGATGCTCCAGTTAAACGAACTGGTAACGCAACTTTTACTGGTTTTTTTGCATCTAATTCTAAGAAGTCAACATGCAATACTTTATCAGTAATTGGATCTTGTTGCAAATCTTGAATAATTGCATTTGTTTTCTTCCCTTCGATGTCCAATTCAATTTGGAATACATCTGGATTAAAAACTAATTTTTCAATCGCGATATCCTTGATTGTAAAATGGGTTTGAGATCCTTGACCATAAAGAACACATGGAACTAATCCAGCATTTCTCATAGCTTTTGCATCCTTTTTCCCTACGTTCGCGCGAAGCGAACCGCTCAACGGTGCTACTTTCATTTGTTTGTATTTATGAGATTATAAAATGAGTACTTATTGATTCGTTTTTAACCAAACGATCGATTACATCAGCAAATAAATTTGAAACAGAAACTACGCGAATTTTATCGCTTTGTTGTTTCAAAGGAATAGTGTCTGTTACAATCAACTCAGTTAATTTCGAATTGTTTATGCGATCGAAAGCCGGGCCAGATAAAACTGCATGTGTACAAAATGCACGCACACTCAAGGCTCCTTTTTCGATGAATAATTCTGCTGCTTTGGTAAGTGTGCCAGCAGTGTCACACATATCATCAATTAAAATAACGTCTTTTCCTTCTACATCACCAATAACAGTCATTTCAGCAATTTCGTTTGCTTTTTTACGGTGTTTGTGACAGATTGCTAATCCCGTGTCTAATTTCTTAGCATAGGCATTTGCACGTTTCGCTCCTCCTGCATCAGGCGCAGCCATGATCAAATTTCCATTATCTAATGCTGTCATTTCGTTGAAGAACAACGTAGAAGCAAATAAATGATCAACTGGCACCTCAAAGAAACCTTGAATTTGATCAGCATGTAAATCCATTGTCATGATGCGATCTACTCCTGCTGCCATCAACATGTTTGCAACCAATTTTGCACCAATTGCAACTCTAGGTTTGTCTTTTCTGTCTTGACGCGCAAATCCAAAGTATGGAATAACTGCTATGATTTTACGTGCAGAAGCTCTACGAGCTGCATCAATCATCAACAACAATTCAAATAAATTGTCTGCTGGAGGCATCGTTGATTGAACAATAAAAACATCTTGTCCACGAACAGTTTCCTCAAATGAAGGTTGAAATTCTCCGTCACTAAATTCAGTCACTTTCACATCACCTAGTGGTGCACCAAACTGCTTTGCAATTTGTTCTGCTAAGTCTTTTGATGCTCTTCCCGCGAAAATTTTAACTCCAGTTGACATAATTTCTTTGTTTATGAGGGGGCAAATATAGTGAATTAAATTAAAAAAGCCATGTCTTTTTGACTTGGAAGTATCGAATAAACCGATATGAGTAGTTTTACTTATTGGAAGTGCGTTTCAACCAACGCGGAAGTACAATAGAACCAATAATTAAGTATGGATAATAGCTTATCATACGCCACAATATCGCCATACTTCCAAGTAAAACAACTTGTGTTGAGAAATCTGCTAATAATTCCCCAAATGCCCATTCTGCAACACCACTTCCACCAGGAGTGGGTGAAATGCGCAAAAACATCCACAAAACAAATTGTTTGATAAATAAGGAAACATGTTGCAATACGCTCAATGAGATAAATGCTTGAACAACGAAATTAATCACTAAAAATCGCGCTGACCAAGATAAAATGGTTGCAAAAAATGTTTTTAACCAAAACGATAATGGTTCTGATTTCATCATAAGTGCCGTTAATCGAATATCTGTTCCAATTGCAGCAGCTTTTGATTGGTATCGTATTAAAAATGGCAACTTTGTCAAAGTGGTCAATATGTTTTTCAGGAGGTTTGGATATGCAAAAATACTCAAGAATAAAAACAAGCAAAAAATACTAAACACTCCGTATCCCGTCCAGAAAAGACTGCTTGCTGTTGCTGATTCAGCGATACTTGCAGGAAATAAGGTTGCTGTTGTTGTAAAAACAAGCAACAAAGGAATGAAAAGGACATAAAATAAGTTGTCAAAAAGTGCTGTCAGTAAGATAATTGCTGTCGATTTACCAAAGTTGATTTTTTCTTTGTGTAACAAAAACATTGCAACAGAGGCCCCACTAACTACTCCGGGCGCTAAGGCAGAAGCATATTCCCACAATAAAATGACATTTAATGAGCTTTTAAAGGAAAGTTCTCGTTTTGTTAGGATGCGAATGCGCCACATGTAAGCTAGATCACGCACGACCATAGCAAGTAGCGCCATGAAAAACCAAAAAAACGTTTTGCTTGTCCATGAAATATTTTTCAAAATTGTTTGGGCATTTTGAGCCGTATAATTTCCTTGCTTTGCAGGTGAAAAATCAGAAGGGTCGTTCCAATCAATTTTCCCATTCCTATTGGTATCCGTCCAATTGTAATGCCCAGTTCCTACTGCTACTTTCTGAAATTGAATGGCTGTAAAACTCGAGTACAAAACAAAAAATGTAACAATACAACTTATGCTCAACGCCAACATGACTTTCCCTTTACTAAAAGCAGTTGTCGTTTCTGTTAGATTCCCGTTTTCGTTCATTTGAGTTCTTGCTCAATGGTCCAATTGGCACGTAATTTTTGCTCAATGGCATAGCGGACAACCTGTTCTGGTTGTGATTTGTTTTCAAATAAGCCAGTATCCCACTGCCCATTTTTGTTTTCATCTTTTATACAGCGTACATCATATGTACCAGGGATAATATTTTTGAAGTGAATGGTTGATGTAGCGCTATCTTTGATCTGTTCTGATACAATCCGTTCGCCTGCCATCAGTTGTATCACCCATTGACCAGCAAGCACACGTGCGTTGATAGTTAATTCGGCTAAGTCAGTTGGTTGATAATAAGTATACTGAAATCGAATGGAATCACTTTGTTGAAGTTGGCCTGAGAGCGCGCCTTTTTCAAAAACAACTGTTAACTTTTTACCCGTGTTTTTCTCGGGAATTAAGAGCAATTTGTTCGTTTTGAATACAAAGGAGAACGGAACAGGTTCGCCCAATTCATTTCTCATAGAAATCGCTGATTCTTTTTTGTTTAATAGCAAATCATTTACCTGATATTCAAGCGTATCTCCAGCTATAACATCTTTCTTTTGCGCTTCTACAATGGTTAACATTGATTTTTTTTCTGTAGCTGAAAACCGTTTTATCAACGTGTCTTGTCCGATGATAAATTGGAAACTTCCATTTTCATTATTGGGTAATTGCACCAATAGCGAATCAGGAGAAAAACGTTCCATACGAGTTGCAGGCAAATCATTTATAGTAAGCTGTTGTAGTGCAATGTCTGTTCCTGACAAGCGCGCTAAACCGGGGTAGAGTAGTTGTACAGAAGCTTTTTTATCAATTTTAGGTGAATAAATTTGAAAATCGAAATTAGTTGTGTCTCCTGCTGAAACTAAGTCATTGATAAAGCCAAACGGTTCTGTTTTGTCAACAAATTGATTTTTATTCAAATCTTGAAATGCTACCAGTTGAAATGCGCCTGCTTTTAAATAGGCAAATGAAAACACCCCATCTTTTGTGGTACGGGTTGCATAAAGCGGGCGATTACTGAATGGGTCAGTTGCAGTTGGGAATAAAGCCACGGTTGTATTTTCAGCGGTTTTGTTAGTAAACGCTTGGGTGACTTTTCCATGTAATTGTAGGGAATCAATTTGCTTTCCAGTTGAAAAAACAAATTGATAGATACTGTCATTGCTTTCTGTATTGTCGCGAATAGTTCCGTTTAATTGTAAAATATAGGTTGTTTCAGCTTGCAAAGAAGTTTCCCACGAAACACGAAGGGTCTTGTTTTTTAATTCACTTGTTAATTGACCAACTGATGGATTCATCGTTATGGTGTTTAACGGATCTTGCAATTTTATAAATTCATCAAATTGAATAACAAGGTCTTTTCCAGTGTAAAACAACGCTTCTTGTTCTGGAATTTGCTCTACTGGTTTTGGTGCTGTTCGATCAACTTCACCACCTGTTAAGGGAACGATTTCAGCGCAGCTTTGTAATGCAAAAAAGGCTATTAAAAACAGTAAGTACTTAACCATGTACATATGATAGATAAATATTTTTCATCGATTTCATCGAAATGATTGACGTGTTGGCTATCAACATCTAATACTGCAACAACGTCGTTATTTTTTATGATTGGTATAACAATTTCACTTTTTGAAAGAGAACTACAAGCAATATGTCCTGGAAATTCATCAACATTCGGAACAGTTATTAGTTGTTTACGTAACCAAGATTGACCACAGACACCTTTCCCACGTTGAATCCGAGTACACGCAACAGGACCTTGAAAGGGACCCAAAACAAGTTCGTTTTCTTCAACTAGATAAAAACCGATCCACAAAAAACGAAAGACAGCATGCAACGCAGCACTGGTGTTAGCCAAGTTTGCTATTAAATTTTTTTCATCACCAACCAATGCTTGCAATTGAGGGATTAATTCCTCGTATTGATGTGCTTTTTCCGTAGAATGAATGAAAATTTCTTCTGCCATAGTTACAAAAATAAGGAATAGTATCGATGAATGTACGATTTGATAGATTTTAGCATTTTTTCGGTTTTTTTGGTTCAATACGAACTTTTTTATTAATTTGAATGGAAAAAATTAAAAAGATGCTTGACTTATCGCAATTAGACAAAATTTTATTTCTAGATATTGAAACGGTTCCCGAAACCTATAAATATGATGATTTAGATGAAACAACGAAGTACCTTTTCGATGCTAAAAATGCGCGTTTTGTAACCGATGTGAAAACACCTGAACATGTTTACACAGATCGAGCTGGAATCTATGCTGAATTTGGGAAAATTGTATGTATTTCAGTTGGTTTTATTCACAGTTCGGCTACAGGTAGAACCATGCGTTTGACCTCTTTTGCACACGAAGACGAAGAGACATTGTTGCGCCAATTTTCAAAATTAATCGAGGATAATTACAACACGCCGTATCATAAATTGTGTGGACATAATTCCAAAGAATTTGATTTCCCTTTTATTTGTAGACGCATGTTGATTCATGGATTAAAGTTGCCAAATGTTTTGAATTTAGCAGGTAAAAAACCATGGGAAATCCAACATTTAGACACGATGGAGTTGTGGAAATTTGGCGATTACAAAGCATACACAAGTTTGGCCTTATTGTGCCATATTTTTAAGATTCCTACACCCAAAGATGACATTTCTGGTGCTGATGTTGCGCGTGTGTTTTACGAAGAAAATGATTTGCCACGCATAACAACTTATTGTGAAAAAGATGTTATTGCTTTGATCCAGCTTTTTCTTAAAATGAATGGGGAAGAACTGATTGATGAAGGTGATATTAAAATCAAATAAAAAAGGCAGTTCAAGTGAACTGCCTTAAATAACTGAGTTATCAGCTTATTTTTTTACAAACTGTAATGTTGTGCGTTTTGTTCCTGAAAGTAAGTTAACAAAATAGACACCTTTCGCAAAATCACTTGTGTTTAGCAATACTAGGTTTTCACCTTCGTTTGCTTGGATAGTATTTGTTTGAATTGTTTTCCCTGTTAAATCGGTTAAGACAATTGTCATTTTTTCATTGGTGATTGCATGAAATGAAATATTCAATTCTTCGTCTGCTGGATTTGGATACAAATTGACAGCTGTAAAAGCAGCTTCATCGATACCTGCAACAATCAAATTATCTGAAGGCGCACCACTGTAGATGTTTATATCATCTAAGTAAATGTTGTTTCCTCCATTGGAAGTGAATTCAAATTTGTAACGGAAGTTTTCATTCCAAAACAAACTAGTAACATTTGTCATGTGAACTGTTGTCCAATCACTCGGAGTTGGAGTCCAAGAAGATGCTTGAAAGCTTGAACCAGACATGGTTGTAGCTGACATTGTTTTTCTAACTGCCCACGTATCACCACAATTAGCTGTAAAGTAAACACGCAATATGTCTGTGCTTGAGGTACTTGCTTTTTTGTATGCATAACGGAAAGACAGTGTAGCGCCTTCTGAAGCAGTTACAGCTGATAAATCTATTGCAGCGGAAGTTAATTCATCAATATTGCCAGCGTTTTGTCCTAGATTAGTCAATTTTGCTGATTTTAATCCAGAATGTGCAGCACTTGTTGTGATATTCCAACCATTCCCACTTGGATTACTCACCACCCAATTTGGTGTTGCAGATAAATTGGTAATATTTTCAAATCCTTCAAAATATGGAAGTGTGTTACCGTTTGGTAAAACAGTAATATAATTTGTCATTGTCTCAACATCACTTGTTCCACCATCTGTTGCTGTTAAGGTAACTGTATACGTCCCAGGAGTGGTATAAACAACACCTGGATTTTGTAAAGTCGAAGTTGAAGGAGTTCCACCTGCAAAAGTCCAATTCCAACCAGTTACAGCATTGAATGACATGTCAGTAAATGTGATGGAATCATTGGCACAAAGTACCGTTTTATTTGCTTTGAATTTTGCTTGGCACAATACTAATGGTGAATTAATTCCTGTTAATGCATGATTGGAAGCAGTAATAAGGTTACTTCTTCCTGCTGTATTGGATGTTATTGCATTACGCATGCGTGTTTTTTGACCTTCTGTAAACATTTTACTACAGTAAGAATAATCCATATAATTTTCAACGTTATCTTTGACATCATAAGACCATGAGCTAAAATTACTTCCAAAATCGTCGCACGTGTTTGCGTTGTAATTACATGAATTGCTGCCTATACAAAGTGGTGTATCTTGAACATTATCATCAATATTACAACTAGTTGGATCTCCTGGACTATTGTTTGGTCCCCAAACGTGATTTAAATTTAACCAATGTCCAACTTCGTGTGTTAATGTTCTACTTGTGTAGGTATCTGACGTGCCTATCGATCCAGTATAATTTTGCAATAAAAAGATTCCATTGTAAAACATACTTGATGAACTTGCATTTGATGATCCACTAGGCTTGAAAGTGTAACCAGCAGCTCCTCCAATATCGGAACATACATAGATGTTTAAGTATTCATCGTGCGGCCAAATACCTTGGTAAACATCGTTTCCTGCTATCACAGCATTTACTTGACTTTGACCGTCTGACCCATCAAATGTTAATGGAGTAACAGTTCGTGTAATACCAGTAAAACAGGCTCCGTTAGGTGCTTTACGAGCGAGGGCAAATTCAATTTCTATATCAGCTGTTATTCCTTGAAATTCTGACTGAACATTTGCAACATCTGCGTTCAATTTGCGGTAATCTCTATTTAGAATTACTAATGCATCATTGATTTGAGCGTCTGAAATATTTTCTACTCCATTCATGTGCAAGACATGAAACACAACAGGAATGGTATATACAGTACCTTTTGGAACGTTTGTATTTTTTTTAATCGGATTATTTGCTTCTAACTCTGCTGCTGCAACTTGTGCTGCATATTCAGGGTTTTTCATTGCTTCTGCCATCTTTTTGTGCGAAATACAATATTCCACATGTTCACCTGGTCTAATATTTGTGGGGTCTAGCACTCGTTCTTTTACCTGAGCAAAGCTGATTAAAGAAAAGATAACTCCGAGAATTAATAAGAATAATCTCATTTTATATTAATTAAATGTTTTTTAATAATTACTTACGAAAATAGTGAATTCAATTACACATTAACAAGAAATTGCCTTATATGTTTGTTTTATTGATTAAAAGGATGTTATTAGTCATTAATAGAACAGATAACGTTATCAAACACAGGCTGGCCTATTATAGCGGTAATTTTATTAGCAGCAATAATTGGAGGAACCAATTGCCCATTTGTTTTTAACGCACTAAACTGACTGTGTGAAGAAAATTTTTCTTTTTGTGTCGAACGAATATCATCTTGCATTGCTGTATCAACAACACCAGGTGCAATTGCATAACAACGCAATAAGTTTCTGCCGTTTTCCTGCTCTTCAATCATTAATGATGACAACCATAAATCAACCGCTGCTTTTGATGCACAATAAGCTGACCACGATGCTATAGGACGTTTTCCAGCTCCAGACGAGATAAATACAATTGTTAATGCCTGTTCGGGAGAAGTTGTTTGAAGTAGTTTTTCAACAATTGATACACCAGCAAAAAAATTCACTTGCATCACCTCGCTGAGATTAATTACAGCATTTTCTTGCTGTGAAAACCGATTGATTTCCCCTAAAATACCAGCATTATGAATGAAAATAATGGGTTCGTTTTGATGAGGTAACGAAAGTCGTGCTACTTGATCTACATCACTCAAATCACAATGGATATGCTTGTATTGTTCATGATCTATCGTGTTCGTTCTTCCTATGCCAACAACCGATTCGCCTTTGGCTAGGTATGCTTTCGCCAATTCATTTCCAATTCCCCGTGATGTGCCTGTAATAACTATCATAGTAAAAAAATGGGGACTGTTACGTCCCCAACTATTTGTTATGCTAATGCTTGTTCTAAATCTGCTATCAAATCTTCAACATCTTCAACGCCAACGCTCAAACGCAAAAGATTGTCGACTACTCCCGCTTTTTCACGTTCTTCTTTTGGAATAGAAGCATGCGTCATTGTAGCAGGATGATTGATCAATGATTCAACACCTCCAAGTGACTCAGCTAACGAGAAAACTTCGAAAGATGAAGCAACTCTAAATGTGTTTTCAATTGTTTTATCTTTTAATACAATGGAAATCATTCCTCCAAAATCACGCATTTGTTTTTTAGCAATTTCATGGTTTGGATGTTCAGGAAAACCAGGCCAATATACTTTTTCAATTGCAGGATGTGCTTTTAAGAAATGAGCAATTTTTCGACCATTTTCACAATGACGTTGCATACGTAAATGCAATGTTTTAATACCTCTTAAAACCAAAAAGGAATCCATCGGCCCAGGATTAGCGCCTGAACTATTTAAAATGAAATATAATTGTTCGTGAATAGCTGTATCATTCGTGATTAATGCACCCATCACAACATCAGAGTGCCCGCCTAAATATTTGGTTACAGAATGCATCACTATGTCAGCACCTAAATCCAACGGATTTTGCAAATAAGGAGAAGCAAAGGTATTGTCTGCTACCATGATGATATTGTTTGCTTTTGCTATTTTAGCTACTGCTTCGATATCAATTATTTGCATGGTTGGATTAGTTGGCGTTTCAGCCCATATCAAACGCGTGTTTTCATTGATGTAATTAATAACATTTGCTGCATTTGTTAAATCAATGAAATGGAATTTTATGCCAAATTTCTCGTATATTTTTGTAAACAAACGATATGTTCCTCCGTATAAATCATCACCTGTAATTACTTCATCACCAGGTTTTAAAAGTTTTAAAACGGCATCTGTTGCTGCAACACCACTACTGAAACAAACACAGTGTTTCCCGTTTTCTAACGCTGCAATATTATCTTGTAATGCTTCACGTGTAGGATTTTTCCCACGCGCATAACCAAAACCTTTATTAACTCCTGGCGCTTCTTGTACAAAGGTAGAAGTTTGATAAATAGGTGTCATAATTGCTCCTGTAGTTGGGTCTGGGTGAACTCCTGCGTGGATTGCTTTTGTGCCAAATTTCATTTCTTTCATGCTTTTGCTTGTTTCTTCGTTTTACTTCGTAAAGATAAGGAAGCTTTTCATTTTTAATGCATCATTTTAAACTTCTATTTTTTCATTACCTTCGCTTTGAAACTATGACAGATCAGCGGTTTGATATTCAAGAATTTATTACAGTTCTTTCGGAAATTCCAAAATCCGATCTGCTCGTGCATTTAATTGATTCGAATAACCGCATTTATCAGATAGAGAATAGCATTGAAGCAACTATTTTACTACCAATAAATCATGTTCTTGCGCGTATATTGAAAGAGACGAAACAGTTTCAAAAAGATGCGGACATCAATACACTTGCACTGACCTATGGTACTATTTCGTGGTCAGAGAAGGGACAAATATACTGTTCTCCCTTATTTTTAATTCCTTGTCAGTGGAAACAAATTAAAACTGCTGAACACATTCAACTGCATGTATTGGTGGATCAAGTGACATTGAATCCCTTTGTGTCAAAACGTTTGATGGAGTGGACAGATACTGTTTTTGAAATGCCAATTGAAGGGGATTATGCTGGATGTTTTGATGCATTCTGCAATTTTACCCAAGCAAACGAGTTACCAATAGAACTTAATTCAACTATTTATTTAGGTAATTTTCACTATCATCGTTTTCACTTGTTACGGGAACTAGAAGGAATAGTTAATGCTGAAAATGAATCGATATTAATCCAATCTTTACTTGGCAACGAGATAACTATTTCAGAGAAAATTAGTTTAACCAAACAATTATTAACGCCTGCAGATATCGATCAAGTCGCAGTATTTGATGCAGTTGAAAATGGTAATGTTGTTATTCAAGGGCCACCTGGAACAGGCAAGTCACAAGTGTTAACTAATTTATTAGGCAAACTGCTCGCTGCTGAAAAACAGGTTTTGGTGGTTTCAGAAAAAAAAGCTGCGTTAACAGTTTTAGAAAATCAATTAAAAAAACATGGATTGGCGCATTTTTCAATGTTAGTCCATAATCAATTACGATCAAGAGATTTTATTCAACAACTGCATCAATCGTGGACATTTTTAGAACAGCAAGTTCAAAAGGACATTTCAATAGCACAGACAGCTCAGCAACGAATTTCTGCACTACAATTATTAATAGATAGATTGAATGCGCCTGATACAATTGGTGGCATTTCTTTTTCGAAGTATTTATCACTTGTTGCTGAAACGCCATGGAATAAACCACTCATTCAATCGGATATTCTGTCGTTGGATAATTGGTTGTCCATCAAACCGACTATCAAGACAATTCAAGATAAAATTGGTGATTTATCGTTGTTATCGGGATTCAAACCGGCATTTTTTCAAGCGTTTTCTGGAGACAAAATTGTGCAAGAAAGTGAACTTTTAATTGCACAGCTTGCAACAACATTTCAAGCAACTAGTTATGCAGCTGTTTTGTCTCTTTACGAGGCAATAGGTCGGTGTCAATTGGTTGAAAACGAAGCGTATAAAGCGTATGCAACATTGGTTAATAAACCGAGGGAATGGAAGCGTTTTGAACAACAATTTGCGTTATATGTTCAGCTAGACAATACGATTAAGCATCATGAAAAGGAGTTGACGATTTGGCGTGTTTTACCTACTGAGGCACAAGTTGAGTCTTGGAAAAAATCAACTGGATTTTTCAATAATAGGAGAAAAAACAGCGCCATTAAACGTTTATTGGTCGATCAATCAGTTGATGTGACCATTGCGCTCCAACAAATAGCATCCTATCTTGCGGTGAAACAGCAAAAAACAACTTTCGATGCATATTTTGAGTCGTTGGGATTAACCGGTGATTTAACTGCATTGCAAATTGGATACGCATACGCCAAATCATTGCGCAAAGAAACAAGTTCTGTCATTCAAGAAATAGCTGCTTGGCCTGCCGAGAAACGACAATTATTGTTAGCAAACGCTGGAACAATCAATCAGTTAGTTTCATTGATTCATCGCTTTTTCACGTTAGAACCCGCGACAGATTTGTGTCAATTTATTGCATCAAAAAAGCAAGAATTAATACAATTAGTGCCTGTTTGGAATGATTTAAATCAATTGCCAATAGCATTTTTTGGTTTGGTTCACCAAGCGAATGATTGGCAGGGAATACAGTCTACTATTTTAGCTGCTAATTGGTCGATAGTAACACATCGTTTTCCTGAGTTAGTGCAATTCAATGGTCAAAAACTGGCTGATTTATTGCAACAAATTATTGCTGATCAAGATAGGGAAATGTCCGATTTTGGACAAAAAATTATTGCTCAGCAACGAAAAAAGTTTCAGGAATACGAAGCTTTATTACGTAAACCTGCGCAACAATGTTCGGCTGAAGAAAAAACACGAAAGGCGCAATTAAAAAAGGGAAAAGCACGGTTAGTAAAAGAGTTTGCGAAAACACGCACACATGCAAGTATCCGCGAATTGCTAGCAAGTGATGCTCAGGTTTGGATTGACTTGTTGTGTCCCATTTGGATGTCATCGCCCAATCAAATTGCCGATCATTTTCCACTGGTTCCTTCTTTGTTCGATGTAGTTTTGTTCGACGAAGCAAGTCAGTTGACTTTACCCAATGCACTTGGCGCATTATTCCGATCAAATCGTGCAGTGATTGCAGGAGATACCCAACAAATGTCACCAACTTCATTCTTTGGCAGAAACTGGGACGGACATGATTTGTTGCATCAAGCACGCTTTTACTATAAAAACTGTTCATTAAAGCACCATTACAGGAGTGCTGATCCAGCTTTGATTGCTTTTTCAAACCGTCATTTTTACGATAATCAGTTGCTTACTTATCCAAGTCCAACAAACATCCAAGCTGTTAATTATCATTTTATTGAAAATGCACTTTTTGTAGAAAGAAAAAACACAAAAGAAGCACAAGAAGTAGCGAATAAATTAGCGCAGTTGGATTGGACAAAACGAATTGGAATTATTGCTTTTTCTGAACAACAACTAGCTGAAATATGGGCGAACTGTTCAGTAACCATTCAAGACAAAATAAATCAAGGCCTTGACAATAATAGCGTCTTTTTCAAAAGTCTTGAAAATGTACAGGGTGATGAAGCTGAAATTGTTGTGATTAGTTTAGGATACGCTAGAGATGAAAACAATGTTTTTGCGCTCAGATTTGGTCCGTTGAATCATACAAATGGCTTTAAACGATTAAATGTTTTACTCACTAGAGCCCAAACACAACTTCATTTTTTCTCCTCTGTTTTAGCAAGCGATTTTAAATTGTCAACCAATGAGTCGGTTAATTTATTACGTCGTTTGTTGATGGATCTGGAAGCATTTGTTCCTTCTGATGCTGTTAATTTACCTCATGGTATTACACCGAAAAAAATAGTTGATAACCAATTATTTTTACCTCAAATCTTTACAACAATTCAGGATGCACATGAATTAGTTACTTTTCACCGTGTGATGAAAAGCAGGGGATGGGAGTTAAATTATTCGTAAAAAATTAATGTGCATCTAGCCAGTTTGCTGCTGTTTGTATGGCAACTTCCATTGGGACAACCAATTTTACAGCATTTTCCATAGCCTCTGTTACCAAATCTTTCATGAGTGCTATTTCGGAAACATGCACATCAAAAACCAATTCATCGTGTACTTGTAAAATCATTTTCGATTGAACCTTTGCAGCAGTCATAGCTTTATCTACTGCAACCATTGCTAATTTCACGATGTCTGCTGCAGAACCTTGAATAGGTGCATTTACGGCATTTCTTTCTGCAAAACCGCGCATAACCGCATTAGCAGAATTGATGTCCGGTAAATATCTTCTGCGTTGCATGATGGTTTCAACAAAGCCATTTTCGCGTGCATTTTTTACCGCTTCGTCCATGTAGGATTTGATGGTATTGTATTGTGCAAAGTATGCATCAATTATTTGTTTAGCCTCTGTACGACTTATTCCAAGATTTTGCGACAATCCAAATGCTGACTGGCCATATATGATTCCGAAGTTGACAGCTTTCGCAGCACTTCGTTGTTCTTTGGTAACTTCGTCTAGTGCAACATGAAAGACTTTTGCAGCAGTTGCTTTGTGGATGTCCACTTTATCGCGAAAAGCTTGAATCATGTTTTCATCGTTTGCCAACGCTGCAATAATGCGTAGTTCAATTTGTGAATAATCGGCAGCCATTAACTGAAATTCGTTATTTCTTGCAATAAATGCGCGTCGAATTTCTTTTCCTCTTTCCGTTCGAATAGGAATGTTTTGCAAATTGGGATTATTCGAACTCAAGCGACCAGTTGCTGTAACTGTTTGCATGTAACTGGTGTGCACACGACCATCAATTGGGTCACAAAGCGTTGGTAATGGATCAACATAAGTTGATTTTAATTTTTTCATTTGTCGATAATCCAAGATATGACCAATGATTGGATGATCGTTTTTATGCTGTTGTAAGATGTCTTCAGAAGTCGCGTATTGACCTGTTTTAGTCTTTTTTGCTTTTGCGGAAATTTTCAAATGATCAAATAATACTTCGCCTAATTGTTTCGGTGAATCGATATTGAAGTCCATTCCAGCAAGTTCTTTGATGGTGATTTCTAAAGCTGCTGTTTCGTTTGCTAATTGTTCCGAATAGGCTTTTAAATGAGGCGTATCAATAGCAATTCCAGCTTCTTCCATTTTAGCGAGCACACTTACCAAAGGCATTTCCATGTTCCAAAATAAATCGGTCAAGTGTTCTTTTTCAATTTGGGGAGCAAACAATTGTTTTAGTTGAAAGGTAATGTCAGCATCTTCGCATGCATAATCGACAATTTCTTCGGGCTTTAAATCGCCCATATTTCCTTGGGTTTTCCCTTTTTTACCAATCAATTCTTCAATACTAATTGGTTGATAATTCAAGTAGTATTGTGCTAAAAAGTCCATTCCTTGCTTTGATTCAGGTTGAATCAAGTAATGCGCAATCATCGTGTCAAAAACAGGACCTTTAAGAGTGATATCATAACGATGTAACACTTGCATGTCGTATTTCACATTGTGCGCTATTTTTTCAATGGACTCATTTTCAAAAAATGGTCGGAATGTTTCAACGATTTGCTGTGCTTCGGTTTTATCAAGTGGTACAGCAACATAGTATGCTTCGCGTTCTTTGAATGAAAAAGACATGCCAACTAAATCGGCATGTAATGCATTGATATTAGTAGTTTCTGTATCAAAACACACCGATTTTTCATTCAACAATTTAGTCAGTAAAGCATTACGTTCTTCTGGTAATGAAACCAAATGATAGCTTGGTTTTTCAGTCGCAATGGTTTTTAGACCACTTGTAACTTGTGCTTGTTGAACGTCAACCAGACTTTGTGTTCCAAATAAATCTAATTGTCCGTCGGCATCCAACGGTTGTGCTGTTATGATTATTTCCTCGCCAATTACTCGTTTTGCAAGATTTCTAAATTCAAGTTCTGTGAAAACTTCTTTGATTAATTCTGGATTGGGTGGATCGAGATTCAAATCAATTGGGTCAAATGGAACAGGCGAATCAATAACAATAGTCGCCAACATCTTCGAAAGAAGCCCTTGCTCTTTAAAAGCAATGATATTTTCTTTCATTTTGCCCTTCAAATCATCCGTATGTTCGAACAATGCTTCCATTGAACCATATTCTCCGATCAATTTTTTTGCAGTTTTCTCGCCAATACCTGGTATTCCAGGAATGTTATCAGCGGCATCACCCCATAAACCGAGAATGTCGATTACTTGCAACGGATGTTCCACTTCAAACTTTTCACAAACTTCTTTGATTCCTAAAATCGAAGGACCATCTCCACCTCTTCCTGGTTTGTAGATGAATATTTTTTCTGTTACTAATTGCGCAAAATCTTTGTCAGGCGTCATCATGTAAGTTAGAAAACCTTCTTCCTCTGCTTTTTTTGCTAATGTTCCAATCAAATCATCTGCTTCAAATCCAGCTAGTTGTAAGGTTGGGATATGAAAAGCGCGCAAAATCTTCTTGATAGGCTCTATCATGTTTCTAATATCTTCCGGCATTTCCTCACGGTGCGCTTTGTATGCTTCGTATTCTGCAGTACGATTCGTTGCTCCTCCTGGAGCGTCAAACACTACAGCAATGTGTGTAGGTTTTTCTTTTGTGATAATATCTATCAAAGCATTTGTAAAACCAAATGCCGCAGAAGTATTTTGTCCTTTTGAATTTACACGTGGATTTTTTGCAAAAGCAAAATAAGCACGATAAATCAAGGCAAATGCATCTAAAAGGAATAGTTTTTTATCAACTTGAGGAGTGAGCATAATATATTTTTAAGGAACACAAGATTACAAAAAAAAGTGCTGTCTTTCACTATTCATTACTTGAAATACCAAAGTCTCATACTCAAGTAACAATTCACTATTAATAATTATGGGTGATAGGTAAAATATGCAGCAGTACAAACAGTATTTTTGTAACTATGATTAAGAGAATTCTTAAACTAATATTTATTTATCTTTTTGTTTTTGGCGGAGGTTATTTTCTAACGGGTATGGTGCTTTCAGCCTTCAAAAAGAAGGTAGTTGTTTCCCCTAATTTTGGAATTTCCGATTTGAAAAGCAATCTTTGGAAAGAACAAGTATTTCCGGTTATACTTCATCAGGTCATTGATTATCAGTTGTTTGGCGACACGATTAATAATAATGAAAAAGTAATTTTCACGGATGATTATGCGTCAAAACACGGTGTTTTTTGTTTTCGAGGCAACCCACAACGCAACAGTCCCACAAGAGGACTTTTGACTAATCGTCCAAAAGGTATAAAAGTACTTTGGGAGTTTGAAACTGAACTGGATAATCGAAAAACAAACTTTGGAAGTTGGGGTGGAGGAACAGGTTGGACCGGACAACCATTACTGGTAAAATGGCCACAAAAAACGAAAGAAAAGTTAGCAGGAATAACGACTGATTTCCGAAATGATAAAACTGCCACAGAGGTTATTGTTGGTTCGTTGTGCGGTAAAATTTATTTCCTAGATTTTTTAACAGGAAAAATCACCCGACCTGCACTATCCATTAACAATCCAATAAAAGGAACAGTTTCAGTAGATCCTCGAATGAATGGTTTGCTGTATGTTGGTCAAGGAATTCCAAATGGCGAGAGATTTGGATCATTCATATTTGATATGTTTTCTGGAAAAGAAATTTTTTACCGTTCAGGATTGGATAAATCGGCACATCGAAAATGGGGAGCTTTTGATAGTAATCCCTTGATTGATCCAAAAACTGGTTATTGGTTTCAACCTGCTGAAAATGGACAGATATACAAAACCAAAGTGACGGATCAATTTCAAATTGGTAAAACACTTAAGTTCAATTATTCAATAGGAGACAATACCAAACTTGGTATTGAATCTAGCTTTGCGGCATGGAATAATCTTGGTTTTTTTGGCGATAATAGTGGGAATGTTTTTTGTGTCGATTTAATGACGCTGAAACCAATTTGGCATATTAATAATTATGATGACACGGATGCTTCGATGGTTATTGACATGGAAGACAAGCAACCTTTTCTTTACATTGCAAACGAAGTAGACCAACAAGGCGATGTAGGTACTGCTTATATTCGAAAAATAAACGCATTGACTGGAAAAGAAATCTGGGCATACTCAAAAACTTGCTTTGCTTCAAAATTGGAAGGTAAAACAAATTCTGGTGGTGTTTTAGCCACATTGTTAATAGGAAAACAACAAGCAAGCAAGTTGGTTTACGGCATTTATTCACGTACCGATAAAATGAATCACGGCGAGTTTGTTGCGATAAATAAAAAAACGGGGAAGGTTGTATATACTATTCCAATGGACAATTATAGTTGGGCATCTCCCATTGATTTGTATGATAAAGAGGGAAATTGTTATGTGTTTTTCACAGATGTTTATGGAACTATCTATTTAATTGATGGCCTCACAGGAAAAATTATTATCAAGGAAAAAATGGATGCTATTTGGGAGTCATCTCCTGTAGCTTGGGGCAATAAAATCATTTTAGGAAGTAGGGGAAATAAGATATTCGGATTCCAATTGTATTGAATACGTATAATCTTTTAAAACGAATACGTATAAACATCTATTTCAGATTGCAATAAAGGTTGTTTATCCGTAGCTGATTCAAAATTTCATCATCTTTGTAATGCAATAATTTGTACATCTTAGCTATAAGATTGGTAGTAGTATTAGGTTAAAAGGTGGGCTTATAGCCTGCCTTTTTAAATTTTAACAAGTTGTTCCCCTTTATTTTTTATCATCAACTACAATGACATAATCTGCCATGTAACAGTCGCGTTTGTGTTTGAATTCAGATTGTTTGATAATAGCAATGGTTGCAATTTTTGTTTTAGGTCGGTATTGTTTGATGTACCAATAAATTCCTTGGTAATGATTCGAATGAAACGACCCATTGAAGTGAAGCAATTTTTCATTGGTAAGCAAAGCATTTGTAATATTCCAAGCCATCGTTGCATCTTTTATTGCTTGCGCCATTGCAAAATTTATCCCTGAGGCATGCATATCGATTCCCATTTGAATGCATTCTTTGTATTGACTTAGGGTAGAATCGAATGGAAAGGGTAATGGACAAATCATAGCGCGTTCTTTTTCTGTTAACGAGTCAAGAGCATTGATTCCTTTTTTAAAAACCAACGAAGCATATTTTCTAGGAATATTTGTCGCGTAGTATGGAATTTGATTTATTTGAGCAAATTGTAATGTAGGTAAATAATCGGTTGTGAAATTGCTCCATAGTTTAGTTGAATCAGTCAGTGCGTTTAAGTTGCCTGTAGCTAAATACTTTTGTAAGTAGGTTGCTTGATGTGATTCAAACATTTCGGCTCCAATTGCGAAATTATTGGGAAATTGTTTATAAAGGCACTTACTTAGTTCAAGTTCTAGCACGTGAGCAATGGAATCGTCGTGTAATTCACCAAAAAGTATCACCTCTTTTTTAGCGAGTTGTTTTGCCATTTTTTCAAACGAAATCATTCGTTCTTTGGCCAAAATGACATAGTCAGAACTATCTTGGCTGTAAACTTTCTCGGCTAAAATGCTAAGGAATAAAAGGAAGATTATTTTCATGTACCGAAAGTAAACATTCCATTTAAAACAGAAAAATCCAGCACAAAAGAATCCTTTTTTTCTTGCCAATTGACCGTTGTTTTATATCGGAAAAGTCAAAAAGGTTGTGTATTTTTGTAAGCATGAGTAGGCCGAATGGAATACATATCCCTGTTTATTTAAAGGTGTTGTTATTACGCATTGCTTTTGCTTTGAGCATACTCACGATCACTCGGGTTGTTTTTTATTTTTACAACCTTGAATCATTTACAAATGTTGTCGTTTTAGATTGGTTCACAGGCATTTGGTTTGACCTTGTTACACTTTGCCTTTTATTACTCCCGTTCATATTACTGAGCACATTACCAGTTCATTGGCAATCGAATAGATTCGTAAAAATCATAAAAAAAACAATGTATATTTTTCCGTTGTTGGGAATTGTTGCATTGAATACCTTAGATACAGAGTATTTTAATTTTACCCAAAAACGCAGTACAGCAGATTTGTTTGCTATTGTTTCAGCGGGAAATGACATAGCACAACTATTAACTAGCTTTATCAAGGACTTTTGGCTATTAATCGTTTTGTTTGGAGCCTTTGCCTATTTTGTTTTTTGGATGTACAACTATACAGAATCAACACAAAAAAACTACAATAAGGGTTCAATAGACACCAAACGTCAGTTGATTTATTTTGTGCTTATTTTATCTTTGACAGTAGTGATTGGTCGAGGAGGCACAAGTTTAAAACCCGTTTCGCCTATTGATGCGACCTTGTACACAGAACCTCAAAATGTCGCTTTGGTATTGAACTCAGCGTTTACTTTTTTGAAATCATATGGTAAAGCGGATTTGGTAGAAAAACAGTACTTTACAACTAATCAAGTAAAAATATTAGCCAATCCTATTCATACAAGTCAACCAGCTCACCTTCTTCCAGCCAAAACGAATGTCATGATAATCATGCTTGAAAGTTTTGGAAACGAATGGGTCGGAGCGTTCAATAATGGTCAATCGTATACGCCGTTTTTTGATTCGCTTATTGAACAAAGTTGGACCTTTGAAAATGGCATTTCGAATGGAAAAAAATCAATTGAAGCGGTGCCAACAATTCTCGCTTCGATGCCAACTTGGATGGACAATCCGTATATTTCTTCAGCATATGGCGGAAATGATGTTCAGTCTTTGCCAACAATTCTCAAGAAGTCAGGTTATTCTTCTGCATTTTATCATGGTGCAACCAATGGATCAATGCGCTTTAATAGTTTTGCAAAGAAAATGGGATTTGATCACTACATTGGTCGAACAGAATATAACAATGATGCACATTTTGATAAGACTTGGGGGATTTTAGATGAGTACTTCAATCCGTGGACAGCCCAGCAAATCAGTAAATTAAAAGCTCCTTTTTGCGCGACCTTGTTTACGTTATCCTCACATCATCCCTATTTTGTTCCAAAAAAATGGCGTAAGACATTAAAAAATGGACCGCACCCAATCTGTAGAAGTATTCAGTATGGCGATATGAGCCTTAAAAAGTTTTTTGAACAGGCAAAAAAAGAATCGTGGTACAAAAACACTTTGTTTGTGTTGGTTGCAGATCACACGCCTTCAACCTCAAGTAAATTGTATAGTTTACGAACACAAATGTACAAGATTCCAATTGTATTTTTTGATCCACAAGGACGCCTACCCAAACGAAAAGAAAAAGTTATTTTTCAGCAAATAGACATTTTACCTACTGTCTTAGATTTATTGGAGGTAAAAACAAGGTATTACGCATTTGGAAATTCTTTCTATTCAAAAGTTCCGCGTGAAGCACTTTCATATTTGGAAGGAACGTATTATTACTTCAGTGGTAATAAGTTGTTGTATTTTTCAAATGACAGAGCAACTCATTTAGTTGATTTTACGAAGAATAACGTAAATCCTGTAAATAAAATTCAGCGCTATCCAAAAGATGTTGTTCGAATGACACGTCGAACAAAAGCACTAATTCAACGGTATAACTCCGATTTGATTCATAATAAAACAAGGGTTCCATGAAAAAGAAAATCCGTTTTATTATTAACCCAATTTCGGGAGGCGTCAAAAAAGCCAAAGTTCCTCAAATGATTGAAGAGCATTTGGACCATTCATTATTTGAGTACGATATTGCCATAACGCAATACAAGAAACACGCGAAATCTATTGCCGCTGAATCCGCCTTAGAAGGAATTGATATCGTATGCGCAGTAGGTGGAGATGGCTCGGTTCATGAAGTTGGAACCGCTTTGATTGGAACGAAATGTCATTTAGCAATCATTCCAACAGGATCCGGAAATGGTTTAGCGCGCCATTTGAAAATCCCGTTAAAAACGGCATTAGCCATTCAAAATATCAATCATCTAAATAGCTTGTGCATGGACACCGGTTTAGCGAATGACAAACCATTTTTGGGAGTTGGTGGATATGGGTTTGATGCGTTCATTGCAAAACGATTTGATGAATATCATATTCGCGGATTTTGGGGATATACTCAATTGATTTATGAAGAGTACTTCTCGTACAACCCAAGAAAAATGAAAGTAGAAATCAATGGTGAAGTCATTAAAGGCAGATTTTTATTGTGTTCTGTAGCTAACTCTTCTGAATTTGGAAATGGTTTTTGCATCTCTCCCAAATCAACTGTTGTGGATGGTAAAATGGAGTTGGTATTGCTTTCTAAATTTTCTTGGTTCCGAACAATTGGTGTATTGAGTCGCTTTTTCATGAAACGCATTGAAGGGTCTAAATACATACAAATCAAGCCGTTTGAGAAAGTACGCATTACTTTAGAAGATCCTTTAGCTCATTATGACGGGGAACCGTTTTATGTGCGGAACGAAATAAATATTCAAGTTGTGCCAAAAAGTTTGATGGTATTAGCTGGAAAATACAAATAAGAAAAGATGTTTATAGCAACAGATTTAGAAACACAATTGACGTACTTGTCGCAATTAACTGCAACAACGAAGCCTTTGTGGGGAACCATGACTGCGCAACGCATGGTGGAACATTTAACGGATACATTGCGTATCGCTACAGGGAAAAATCCACAAAAACTTGCAATTCCAGAAGAAAAGCTACCGTCAATGTTACGTTTTTTGGAAGGAGATAAAGAAATGGCGCCAAATATTGCTGTAGATTTTGCCACTCCAGACATGAAAGAACGCAACGAAGAATTAGAATTAGCCATTGATGAATTTGTAGATGAGTGGTTGGCGTTTGAAGAACTGTTTAGTGAACAAGTAAATCACACAGCTATTCATCCGTTTTATGGTCCGTTAAATGGTGAGCAGTGGTTGCGATTGTCACAAAAACACCACACGCATCACTTCAAACAGTTTGGTTTGATAACAGCTGGCGAACTATAGTAATTAAGCAACAAAAGGAAAGTTAATGACAAGTAATCCTGTTTGCTATCTTAACTTTGTGAAATAAAACACGGACAGATTTTATCTTGTCTCAAAGAAAATAAACATATGGATAATTTGTTTTCATCGTTCGATGCAACAACTAAATCGGAATGGATTGCTCTCCTTGAAAAAGAATTGAAAGGAGAATCAATTGATCAACTACAAAAAGTTAATCCGATAGAGGAAATTGCATACCCAAGTTATTTTCACCGCTCTGAAAAAGGGCCAGAATTATCGGATCCAGGTGTTGCTGATTTTACGAGAGGTGTTCAACACACATCAAATGATTGGCACGTGGGTACGTGCTTTCGGATAACAACTACCCAAGCAACAAATCGCGAAATACTTTCCGCGCTGATGGCTGGAACAACGGCACTTATTGTTCATGCTACAAATGATTCATCGATTGATTTTTCAAGCTTGTTTTCCTCAGTTGAATTGCAATACATCCACACAACATTTTACCCGCAAACAAGCGAACAAGCTTTTGATTTTGCAGCGTTTGTAGGTGAAAATCCGGCTGCAATGGTTTGTGAATTTAACCAAGCGTTACTTGCGAAAAAAGAACTTTTTAGTAATACTAATTTACGTCCTTACGGAGTGAATGCGTATGCAGCACAACAAGCTGGCGCAAGCACATGGCAAGAGTTGGCTATTGCACTGGCAACTGGACATGAGCTTTTAGTGCAACAATTAGATGCAGGAGTTGCAATCGATCAAGCAGCTAATGCGATTCATTTTGTATTGGGTATTGGCAATAATTATTTCTTTGAAATCAGCAAAATACGCGCATTCAGAAGTGTTTGGGCGCAAGTTGTCAATGCATATGAACCAAAAACTGAGTCGGCTAAAAAAGCAATAATCACTGCTCAAACAGGTTTCGTTCGCGTTAGTTTGAAAGATCCATATACCAATTTGTTGCGTCAAACTACCGAAGGAATGTCGGCAGTTATTGGCGGAGTTTTTCAATTGGTTATTCAACCGTACGATTGGCACGCAGCGCCACAAAAAACAGACTTTACACGACGCATGGCAACAAATATTTCTTTGCTTTTGAAAGAAGAATCGTACATGCATCACGTTATTGATCCAGCTGGAGGTGCGTATGCAATTGATAACTTAACAGTTGCTATTGCAGAAAGAACGTGGTCTGAATTTCAATGGATTGAAAAGAATGGAGGAATTGAAAAAACGGAAGTTGTTGCACATTTAAAAGCATCAATTTCAGAAAAAGCAAGCCTACGTTTGGAAAAAGTGCAATCAAAAACGGATAAAATCATCGGAATCAATTCGTTTGAAAATTCAGATAAATCAGATTATCAATGGCAAACAACTCCAACAGCTTGGAAAAGTTTGTCTTCACTAATAATTGACCAATTAGTATGAGTTTGAGAAAATCATTTGAAGCAATTGCCTTGCAACATACTGCTGAAACAGGAAGTGAAGCGCACGAAGTGTTTACCACAGCTGAGAAAATTCCGTTAAAGAATTTTTACAACCATACTGATAGTGAATCTCTTCCTCATTTGGGATTTGTAAGTGGAAAAGCACCGTATTTGAGAGGTCCGTATGGATCGATGTATGCGATTCGACCTTGGACAATTCGTCAATACGCAGGTTTTTCTACCGCTGAAGAATCAAATGCTTTTTACCGTAGAAACTTGGCCGCAGGTCAAAAAGGATTGTCGGTTGCGTTTGATTTAGCTACTCATCGTGGCTACGACTCCGATCACGAGCGTGTGATGGGAGATGTTGGAAAAGCTGGTGTAGCGATTGATTCTATTTTGGATATGAAGGTATTGTTCGACCAAATTCCTCTGGACGAAATGTCTGTTTCCATGACAATGAACGGAGCTGTCATTCCTATTATGGCTTTTTACATAGTCGCAGCAGAAGAACAAGGTGTAAAACAAGAACAATTAACGGGAACTATCCAAAATGATATTTTGAAAGAGTTCATGGTGCGTAATACCTACATTTATCCACCAACTCCTTCCATGCGTATCATTTCTGATATTTTTGCGTACACCGCTAAAAACATGCCGCGATTTAATTCGATTTCAATTTCTGGCTATCACATGCAAGAAGCTGGAGCTACTGCAAGTATCGAATTAGCATATACCTTAGCTGACGGATTAGAATATTTACGTGCTGGAATTGCAGCAGGAATGGATGTTGACAGTTTTGCACCTCGGTTATCGTTTTTCTGGGCAATTGGTATGAATCAATTCATGGAAATTGCCAAATTACGTGCAGGACGATTATTGTGGTCGAAATTAGTGGCGCAATTTTCTCCAAAAAATGAAAAATCATTGGCATTACGGACGCATTGTCAAACTTCAGGTTGGAGTTTAACGGAACAAGATCCGTTTAATAATATTGCACGAACATGTATCGAAGCCATGGCCGCTGGTTTTGGTGGAACGCAATCATTACATACCAATGCTTTGGACGAAGCGATTGCTTTACCAACCGATTTCTCAGCACGCATTGCGCGTAATACGCAAATTTACTTACAAGCTGAAACGGGAATGACCTCAATTATTGATCCATGGGGAGGAAGTCATTACGTAGAAACTTTAACGGATGAGTTGGTCAATGAAGCATGGAAATTAATTCAAGAAGTTGAAGAATTGGGTGGAATGGCGAAAGCTATTGAAACTGGAATTCCAAAAATGCGCATCGAAGAAGCAGCTGCAAGAAAACAGGCAAAAATTGATGCTGGAAAAGATATTATAGTTGGTGTTAATCGCTATCAATTGGATCAAGAAGATCAAATGGACATCTTGGAGGTTGATAATACACGTGTGCGCGATGCACAAATTGAGCGTTTAAACACGTTAAAAGCGACACGTAATCAAGAAAAAGTCAACGAACTATTGGCTAAATTAGAAGCATCTGCTCGTTCAGGTGAAGGAAATTTATTGGAAATTGCAGTAGCTTGTGCTCGTGAACGTGCTTCACTCGGTGAAATTTCGTTTGCGATGGAAAAAGTTTTTGGTCGCCACCAAGCAGTAATCCGCTCCATAAGTGGAGTTTATTCGTCTGAAAGTATGAATGATAAAGATTTTGAAAAGGCAAAAGAATTGGTCCTTCAATTTGCGCAATTAGAGGGACGTCGTCCACGTATCATGATTGCAAAAATGGGTCAAGATGGCCACGATAGGGGAGCGAAAGTAATTGCAACTTCTTTTGCTGACATAGGTTTTGATGTTGACATTGGACCATTATTTCAAACACCTGCGGAAGCTGCAAAACAAGCAATTGAAAACGATGTTCATGTATTGGGTGTTTCTTCACTTGCTGCAGGACACAAAACGTTAATTCCACAAGTGATTGACGAATTGAAAAAGCAAGGACGATCAGATATCATGGTTGTTGCTGGTGGAGTCATACCAGCTCAAGATTATGATTTCTTATACAAAGCAGGAGTTTTTGGGGTATTTGGTCCTGGAACGAAAATATCTACAGCTGCTCAAAGCATTTTAAACTTGCTAATTGAAAGTGCAAAGTGATTCAACATTTGAAAAAGATTTGTACATTCGGCATAATAATTGGAATAGAATAAAAAAATAAATTGATAAAATGAAAAATTTACTGTTATTAGTAGTGTTTTTTGCTGTGAAATTAGTCCATGCACAAGCACCAGATTACAATGATTTGACAATCCTTTATGCAGACGGAAACTATGAAAAATTAGTGAAAGTTTCTGAAAAGTATACTGTTTCAGAAAAAACAAAAGGGGATGCATTGCCTTACATGTGGTTAGGTCGTGCGTTGTATAAAATCTCATTAAGTGGTACCGATGACGAGAAGTTCAAAACGGCATACAAAGAATCATTTGCAAGTATCGGAAAATGCATCAAATTAGATAAAGACAAAGCAGTTCAAGAAGAGTTCGCAGAGTTTTTTGACGAATACAGAAATAGTGTAGTTGAGGCAATCAATAACGAATTAGCAATGCCCAAAAAAGCGCTTTCTTGGATTATTAAATATTACAAAATCAATCCAGTAAGTGTTGGCGCAAAGTACCTAGAAGCAGCTTGTAAGTTTTTAGACAACGATAAAACAGGCGCAAATGTATTGTGGAAAGATGCAGATAAAAAGTTATCAGAAGTAAAAGATTTTGAGACTTGGTCTGAAGCTGAAAAAGATTTATTGCGCATGGGAATTGCAAAAACAGCTGAATGCATGGTCAAAATGAAGCAAAATGACAAAGCGAAAGCTTTAGTTATGAAAGTTGCTGATTGGTATGGTGATGATGCTGATTTCAAAGAAGTTTACGAAAAATACGTAGGATAATATTTCTGAATATTTATCGATATTTAAGGCTGTTCATTATGAATGGCCTTTTTTTGCTGTAAACAATTGATTGGGAATATCTTTTTCTTTTTCAATCGTTTCCCATTCTATTTTTGATCTAACTTCGTAACATGAAAAAATACCTTCAGGTTTTTAAAAACAAATATATTTTCGCACTTACAGTGTTTGGAATATATAATTTGTTTTTAGACGAAGTTGACTTATTTACGGTTATCAATCAAAACAGACGCTTGTCCGAATTGAGAGAATCGGAAATAGCGATTGCAGCTGATTTAAAAGAAACAAAATACACCCTTAAGCAATTGCGTCAGAGTTATGCGCTTGAAAAATATGCGCGAGAAGAAAAATTGTTTAAAAAAGACGACGAAGATATTTTTATAATCACAAGTGATTAATCGAAGGTCAAGCTACCAACTTTTTGACCGTAAAAATGCTGTTTAGTTGCATCAATAATCGTTACTCCAGGAAAATAATACAACGCAATTTGAAGGTAGTTGTAGTTGTATTTTGCCATTTTCATAGCACCTTCTTGGCACAAACCAACCCCGTGTCCAAAACCTCTTCCTCGTAAAACAACATCATTTCCTTCAGGAAAACATGTAAAGAATGTCGATTTCAACTTGAATTGCTCCCGCAAATCACGCAGTGGAATACCTAACCATGGATATTGGTAAAAAGCATAACGTTCCGGTTGATTAAAGGTATAAATCATTGGTCCGAGCACTGAATCTTCGATAGGATAATTGTATTTTGCCACTAAGAACTCACGCCAATCTGTTTGAGGAATTCGTTTTTCCCATGTTGCTTGCTTGGTGTAAATACAAAAGGTATCCTTGAATGCATTCAAATAAGGAACCTTTGAGTTCCACACATAATCGGGTTCTGAAGTTTGCCCGCCACAATTGGCGTGAAAATACGCATCAACTAACTGACCTTTTTCATCAATCATCAATTTCCCAATTGTTTGCCGCACTGCGGAGTCAATAAGTGGTGTAAAACGCAATTGGTAATGGTATGCTTGACAATGAGTTCTATCACATAAATCAAAACCTTCTTTTTCGTGTTTTTTTCTGTATTTGTAAGCGTAGGTTCTACTCATCAATGCCTGAACTTTGTAATATTCAAGTTCTTTTCCTCCACCACCTTCAGATTCAACGACACCAGACAAGTAATTGTTGATATCAACCAAATTGACAATGGTTAACCCGTTTGTTCCAACAGTAATTTCAATATCATCTTTGTATTTCCGTTCTTTTACTTGCGGAATTTTGCAAGCATACACAATTGAATGGTCAGATTTGGTGCTATAAATGCTTACTTTGTTTGCTACTGCCACTTCAACAACACCAACTTTTAAGCTTATTTTTTTATCGCTTGTAATGCTTAATTCTATAAATTCGGTTGGTAAAATCGTTGCAACTTCCGTAGTGTCGGCATAGACATTGAAACTGGCATCTGCATAAGCAAACACAATTTTCTTGACATCATAATCGCGCAAAACTCCTATTCTCATTTGTTGCGCAACAAAAAAGAACGGCAATAAAACAAACGCTAATGTGCATATTCGAATCACGGATACAAAATTAAACAGGTCAAAGCAGTATTTTGACTGCTCCTTAAATAGTTTTCAACAAGAATTGTGCAACTTTCTCAGATGCACCACCAATACCAAGTAAATCGTGAAGTTCTTGATATCCAGCCAATATTGTTTCTCGCTTTTCTCCACCTGGAATAATGGTTTTGAACGAATCATCTAAACGTTCAACGGAACAATCTTTTTGAATTAATTCGGTAACTAATTCTTTGTTCAAGATCAAATTGACCAATGAAATGTAAGTGATTGAAACCAATTTTTTAGCAATGGCATATGAAATCGGATTTCCTATGTAACAAACTACTTGGGGAACATTGAACAAAGCAGTTTCTAATGTTGCTGTACCTGATGTTACAACGGCTGCTGTTGATTGTTGCAAAAGTGCGTAGGTTTGACCAAAAACAATACTCACATTTTTATCGCCTATAAAACGCGCATACAATTCAGGGTCCATGTTAGGTGCTCCAGCAATTACAAAGTGAAATTCGGGATGTTTGTCAACCAAAGACAACATAACCGGAAGTTTTGTTTTTAGTTCTTGCACACGACTACCTGGAAGTATTGCGACAATTGGGAGATTATCTGGATTCGTTAGTGCTATTTTTTCAGTTGGCGCCGCATTGTATTGTTCGATTGCATCTAAGAGTGGGTTACCTACATAAGTGACGTCAATATTATGTTTTGCGTAAAATGCTTTTTCGAAAGGAAGTATGACAAATAATTGGAATACATCTCGGCGAATGTTTTCCACTCGTTTTTCTTTCCATGCCCAAACTGTAGGGGAGATGTAATAGTAAACTTTGATGTTGTTTTTTTTAGCCCAAGCTGCTATACGCAAGTTAAATCCTGGATAGTCAATAAGTAACAACGCATCTGGTTGGAAGTCCAAAATATCTTTTTTGCAAAAACGCATGTTACGCATTATTGTCCGAATATTTAGCAAGACCTCAATAAATCCCATAAAAGCTAATTCTTTTATGTGCTTAGCTCGGGTTCCACCAACAGCAGTCATTTTATCACCACCCCAAAAACGAATAGCTGTTTCTGGTGCATCGCGGTAAATTTCTTTCATCACATTTGCGCCATGCAAATCTCCAGAAGCTTCACCACTTATAATATACAATTTCTTTTTGGCCATTATCTCAGCAAGTTAATGTACACGATATAAGGGAGATAACTAGCTGAGCCAATAATAATTCCACGAGCGATATCGTACCTTTCTTTGTTTAGAAAGATAAAAAACCAAGCCAGATTTGGAATAATCGAAAGTGAAATGAATTTACTTTGCACGACAGTGTCTAACGTGAATTTATGCCACAGTTGTTCGAAGTAAAAGTTTTGTGTGAATGCGATCACGAAAATAGTCAACGGAATAAGTAATAGCGGCGATATAGCACCAATGACAGTACCTGCAGTCAAACGGATATTCCAATAAAATTTACCTTTCATATAAACTGTTGTGTTAGTTGTTGAATAGCATCGTGCGCAGTAAGGTCAAAGTGAGTCGGCACAATTGTAGCGTAACCTTGGTCGAGGAAATGCAAATCAGTATCTGTAGCATCTTCGCGTTGGTCAAACTGACCTGTTAACCAATAATATGTTCGTCCAAATTGATCGATGCGTTTGTCAAAGCGATCTTCCCAAAATGCATAAGCTTGTCGGCAGACTTTAATCCCTTTGATATTTTCGTTGGCTACTTTTGGGATATTTACATTCAAGCAAACACCTTTTGGCAAACCATCTTTTAATACTATAGGAATAATTTTTTGTGCAATTGATTGTGCAGCTGAAAAATCAGCATTTTCATCAAAATCGGCATACGAAAATCCAATACTTGGAATGTGTTCCATTGCACCTTCTATCGTTGCGGACATTGTACCAGAATACAATACGTTTGTAGAAGAATTTGCGCCATGATTGATACCTGATAATACCAAATCTGGTTTGCGATGCAGGACTTCATAAATGCCAAGTTTCACACAGTCAACAGGAGTTCCTGAACATGCATAAGCTGGAATTTGATCAAAAATAGTTGCGGATGATAGGCGTAAGGGGTCATTGAAAGTAATCGCATGTCCCATGCCTGATTGTGGTTTGTCAGGAGCTACAACAACTACATCACCATAGTTTTGCGCAACTTCAACAAGTGCTTTTATTCCTTTCGCATAAAGGCTATCATCATTTGTTATTAAAATCAAGGGTTTGTTCATGCCGCGAATTTTAACAAATATACTAATTCTACGAGCGCAAACGCCACTCTTTGAGCAAGAATCACTTAGATATAACCTTTGTCTTTAGCCCAGCTACTCAATAAAGCAGCGTTTGGAATATTTAGTTTTTTAAGGATATTATGGCGGTGTGTTTCAACAGTTCGAACAGAAATAAATATTTTTTCAGCAATTTCTTTTGAGGTGAAACCTTGAGAAATAAGCGTTACAATTTCAATTTCCTTATTTGTTAATTCCTTTTCAGCTGGTTTATCAGTATCAATAATTTGATTGATGAATTTTTCTTTGATATCTGCAGCTAAATAAATTTTATCATTCATGACAGCATCAATAGCAGCAACCAATTCTTCTCTACTTGTATTTTTACTCAAATAACCTTTAGCTCCTTTTGATAAAAATTTCTTTACCAATGCAACATCATCGTGTAACGAAAGACCAATCACACGTGTTTTTGGTAAAGAATTACATATTTTCTCTGTTGCATCAAAGCCATTACTGTTTTTCAAGTTAATGTCCATGAGTACAACCTCTGGTCTATAAATAGAACAAACTTCGTATGCTTCGTCAGCTGTTTCAGCGGTACCAATTACTTTGATACGGTTTGTCATTTGCAAAATAGCAGTCCAAGCCTCTCGGATTAATTGATGATCGTCAACGATTAATACTTTAATTTCTTCTGTCATAATTTGCGACTAAATTTTGAAAAAAAAGTGTTTTAATCCTTTTAGTTAAGTATTAAAACAACGTAGTTTATGTAATTGTATAAAAAATATTAAGTAAATATACGTAATTAATTGTCATTAAAACAAGCAAAAACTAAGTATGGCATGCTATTGATCTAAATTTGTTAGTAGAAATGAGTCATACTTACCATATAATTTACTCATTTTTAAGTAGTTATACTTACAATTAGATCCCTCAAACAAACACAGTGGATATAAAAAAGTCTCAAGATTTCTTGAGACTTTTTTTGTTAATGCCTTTATTTATTGGATTGCATTCGCTTTTTCGCGTGCTTTAGCCATTATCGTGTCTGCTTTTTCATTTGCTTCATCACTTACCTTTTGCGCTTTATTATCGGCTGTCTTTTTGAGTTGTTTACAAGAAAGTTCAGCAGCCTTTTTCTTGATGGGATTTGAACCAGCCTCGTTCATTAAGTTGGCACATTGGTTATCTGCTTCTTTGCGTATAGCATCACCTGCTTTTTGACCTTCTAATTTGACCCGGTCTGCTTGTTTTTTAGCATCTTCGAGTAATGCTTGTTTTTTAGCATTCAAGTCTTCTTTTACTTCCTTAATTTTGTTGTCAATAACAGCTTTAACAGTGTCTTTGACTTTTTCTTTCACGCTATTTACAATGTTTTCTTTCAAATTACCAGTTGCTTTTAACAACGCTTCTTTGAAGTTTGTTTTAATAACGGGCTTTGTAAATGTTCCCCCAACTAAAGTTGTCACTTTTATAATTGCTGGAAAGCTTGCTACATTTAATTTTGGAATAACGCCATTGATTTTTGAAAGTCCTTGTTCCGCTGTTTTGATTAATGTAGCAGGAATTTTTTCCTTAGGAACATTCATGTTTAACACATAATCAATCGATTGATCAATGGAAGAAGTACCTGAAACTTCTGTTTCGATGCCTTCCATTTTAACAGTGAAAGGTTTTAATTTAACTTTCCCATTAGCCATTGAGAAATATGCTTTTAAGTCTTTAATTGTTTGATTGGAAAGCTTGTTCATATTGAGTGATTCACCAATTTTCTTCATTGGTTCAAAACCTGAAATTGTGATGACATTCGTGAACAAATCACCGCTGCCTGTCAATGAGCTATAAACAGGTTCCAATGCTTTCGTTAAATCACTTTTCATCGACAATTTGGATGAAATTTTCCCTTGAGCATACTGAGCAATTGGGGCTAACTTCTTAATTGTTAAAAAGTTCTTAGCTAATTGTTGCACTTCGATATTGCCGAGGTTGTATCCGAAGTCAATAGCAGGTTTATTGTGGTCTTTTGAGTTGTAACTTCCTGTCAGACCAACTGTACCACCGAGTGCATTCATGGTTAAGTTGTTCAATGCAGCTACTTCTTCTTTTAAACCAATATTTCCTTTGATATTTGTCACATCTATACCGTTATAATGCACTTTTTTTAAGTTTGAATTCAAAGCAAAATCAACGTTATCTGGAATTAAAATTGGTTCTGTATCTGCTGCAACTGGTGCTGGTTCTGAACTAGCCGTTTCGGTTGTAGCAGCAGGTGTTGACGCTGTTGTGGTCACGCCCATTAATTGATCGATGTCTAAGTAGTTACTGTTAAAATCAAATTGACCTTTCAATAATTCATTTCGGAAGAAATACCCTAAATAATTATCGATTGAACCATTTAAAGAGAAATCAGATTTACCCATTTTAGCATCCATTTTTTCCAATGATAGATTTTTTGGGCTGAAACGCAAGGTCATTTTTTCAATCGCTACCTGTTCGTTTAGATCGGCTGATTTGTAATTCATGCCAAATAATTCGACAATTCCTTTTGCTTGAAACGCTTCGTAGTTTTCTTTTTCGATGGCACTCATGCGACCGTTAAGGACAACATCAGCATTTAGTTTTCCTTGGTACGATTCACCAGTTGCTAGGGGCATCACTTTTCCGATGCTCGCTAAGTTTACTTTCGCTTTTACTTTTGAGTCAATGAGCGGATCGGTCATTGGGTTTCTCATTTTCAAGTTTGCGTCAATCACGTTACCAACAAAATCGGCATGGAATTTATTGACATCCAACGTCATTTTATCTAAATCACTTCCACCAACAAATGCAGAACCAGCATCGACAACAATATTATTGATGGAACTAGGAACGCCTGCATATTTTATTTGTGCATTTTTTACATGCAAACCAACATCCCAACCTGGCAGGTTCTTGTCGTCCATTTTTCCCTTTACAACTGCTTTCATTTGGACATCCCCTTTTGCAACCATGCTTTCGTAACCACTTTGATAAAAAGATGGTATTAAAGACAATAGATCTTTGAATGCAATATTATTCGTATTCATGGTCAAGTCCATTTGATCATGTTTTGCAAACATTTCGTATGAACCAGCTAAGGATGTTTTGAAGTTATTTAACTCAAATTCGTTTTCACGAAAAGTGAATTTGGAAGATTTCTCACTGAATTCCATCAATAAATTTGCAACCGCTTTTGTTTTTACATTTGAAAGATACGTCAGTCCATCCATTTTATACGTTAATGAATCGATGGTTGTTTCAGTTTTAAAATCAATCACTTCAGCTGTTAAATCCCCCGAACCTGAGTGATTTAGGTTAACAATATTAGCAAACATGTCGCTTGCTTGATCGTCATAACGGATTGCTACATTAGTTAACGAGTATTCGTTCAACGACATTTTGAATGAACTAGGTTCTTCTTGTTCTTCTTTTGGCAATTCTTCGGTTGGGATAACGATGTCATAATTGGCCATTCCTTTTGGGTCAACACGCACATCAAATTGCGCATCTGACAAATGAATTTCATCTATTTCAATTTGATCACCACTTACGATGTCCCATAAACCCACATGAGCTGAAAACGATTTAATCGAAGCTAATTCAACGCCTTTAAATGCTGTTCTTCCAATAACTTTCACATCAGATAACTCAATCGTAATTGCAGGAAAGGTGGAAATAAACGTTAAGTCAATATCTTGGATACTTACATCTGCTTTGAGTGATTTGTTGACTTCCTTTAAGACTAAATTTTTGATATCATCTTTGAAAATAATTGGAATACAGATCATCAATACGATTAAAAAGCCGAAGGTGATACCTGTCCATTTAAGTATTTTTTTTAATAGACTTTTTTTTGGTTTCGTAGTTTTTGCGTTTTCAGACATAATGAGTTGCAATAATTAAATTGAAATACGAAAATAAGTGTTTTTCTAAAAGAGTGCTGTTAAAATTTGTTGCTTTTATTCCTTTTGTATCTTTGAGTAAAAAATAATCACATGAGATTTCTTTTATCGCTCGCATTCTTTTTCTTTGGTTTTACCGTTTTTAGTCAAATAGAATCTGGTAAGATTGGCAATGGAACAGTTGCTAAAATGAGACATGAAAAAAAACTATCGAATGGAACGACCATGCTTTATTTGGGTGCTGGGTTGAATCATTCCTTTCGCAATTTACAATCAAACAAGGCGCCATTTGGAGAGCCACTTGGTCAACGTGTGAATGAACAAGCAATTGATTTGTGGACATTTCATTTTGGATACAAACAAACGATTTCAAAACATTTTCAAATTGACGCAGGATTGCATTTGGATAAATATGGTGAAATGTTTGACTTTCAAGATCCGTTGAGTGATTCGGCATTTACGTATACCAACCGTTACGCGTTTATTGGTTTGCCAATTCAGTTCAACCTCACTTTTGGACAACGATTAGTATTTTTATTGGGTGGTGGAATACAACCTATGTTAGCAACAAGTTATAAAACTGAACAGCAAATTACAGATGCTAATAAAAATGTGACTAAAAGCAGTTATACTTCCCTAACAGCGCTGAATGGATTTGGTTGTAATATCTTGCTCTCTACTAGCGTTCAATTTCGATTCAATCAACAAGTTGGCATCTATTTTCAACCTACATATTCTCATGGGATGATCAATACACTTGAAAATCAAGCAGCATACAAACACTATACAAGAGGATTCAACTACAAAGCAGGAATTGTATTTTACTTAGCAGATTAATCAGCACTTGCGTCTGAAGTTTCAACTGAGCTTCCAAAACTTTGGATATCACCATCATAGAAAATTCGTAATTGGGCTGTATCTCTCAAAAAGTCGATTTTACCTACTTCGATACGATTAATTTTTAATCCTGTTCGCTCTTCGACATCTGCTAACATTTCGCTGTAACGTTCAGGTTTTATCAAATCGATGCGTTCGTATTGAATAATTTTGCGGGTTTCGTGTTTAAGTAACCACATGTTTTCAAGTCCGAAAGTTATTGCTAACAACACACCATTAATTAGTCCCATTTCTGCAAGAGAAATTTTATTAGAAGCCAATGCGTTGACAACTGAAATTCCAATTACCAAGAACAAATAGGTCATTTCTTTGATTTCAATTCCTTCTGTTCGGTAACGAAGAATACTGAAAATGGCAAATAAACCTAATCCCATACCCGTATCGATATCTAATTTCTTTAATCCAAAACACAAGAAAAACGTAATCATTCCAATCAAATAATACGTGAACAAGTAATCTTTTCTACGCGATTTTGGGTAATACATGAATCGAATCAATAATGTTAGCACAACTATATTGACACACATTCTGAAAACTAAGGCATAGAAGTCATCATTGAAATAACTAATCCCGAATAATTCCAAATCGGGTTGTGTTTTTAATGGTAAACTAAATAAATTCATTTGTTGTTAATTTTTTTAATAAAAATTCGTTTGGATTTGAAGCGGTTTGATTTGAGTTCAAATTGGGTGTAAATATCCATCATTCCAAAGCAAAACTTGGAAATTCTGAAAGGTCGTATCAACCTGTTTTTCATCAATTGATAAAAAGGAGAAGTGCGGTCTAATTTTGGTTGTTTTAATTCAGCAATGATAATTTCACTGAGTGTTTGTTGCGCATTAGCTGGTTCATCAAGTGCCCCATTTGTAACATCAAAGTCAATCGTTAAGCGTTCTTCACTTGTTTTGTTCACTAATGTTATTCTTCGGTAACTGTTAATCATTACCGGTTTTAATTTCATTTTACCTCCCAAACGGTTTTCCAAAAAAGCTATTTCGTTTTCGTCAAATTGATTTTTAAAACCGCTTGTAGTGATGCGTTTTTTATCCGTACGACCTTTCATTTTCTCTTTCACTTCTAAAAAAGACGCATTGCTATCAATATAGGTGCGGATTCTTACTTTGAATCGTTTTGGAATACTTCGGTGGTGATCATTGAAAAACTGAAAACGATCGTTGTCAAAATATTGACTGGAATAATCAAAAATATACTTTCCATCAATTGTTAACACATCGTAATATGGAGCGATTAAATCAAGTATTTCAGGAAGTTCATTGCGGTGAAAAGCAAATTTTTCATCTGTTCGATTCATCAAAGGAGCACGCGCAAGTTCTTCCAAGGATATTCCATGGAATTTTTTCAACTTTTCTATTAATACTTCCTTCATGATTTGTTCAAATATAGTTAATCTTCCATAAATCACTTACAAGTCGGATGTTTATTTTTACAATTGGTTTAATGAAATTAATTTCAGAAACAAGTGCATTCAATGTGGCTTTTCTTAATTTTGTAGCATGCAGAAAAAAATCGTACTCTTAGGTTCAGGTGAATTAGGTAAAGAAGTTGTTATTGCTTTACAACGCTTAGGTCAAACTGTAATTGCAGTTGATAGTTATGAAAATGCGCCAGCTATGCAGGTTGCAGATGGTTATGAAGTGATCAATATGTTGGATGCGCATCAATTAGATCATGTTATTGAAAAACACCAACCAGATATTATCATTCCTGAAATTGAAGCGATAAGAACGGAACAATTTTACCTGTACGAAGAAGCTGGTATTCAAGTAGTACCGTCTGCAAAAGCAGCAAATTATACGATGAACCGCAAAGCAATTCGTGATTTAGCTGCAATTGATTTACAAGTAAAAACTGCAAAATATCAATACGCGACAACATTAGAGACATTCAAAACGGCTATTGCTGTAATTGGACTTCCATGTGTGGTAAAACCCTTGATGTCAAGTTCTGGAAAAGGTCAGTCAGTGGTGAAAACAGAAGCAGACATAGAACAAGCTTGGACGTATGCCATTGAAGGCTCTCGAGGTGATTTGAAAGAAGTAATTGTTGAGGAATTCATTTCCTTTGACTACGAAATAACCTTATTAACCGTAACTCAAAAGGATGGTCCAACATTATTTTGCCCGCCAATTGGTCACCGACAAGAACGAGGAGATTATCAAGAAAGCTGGCAACCAATGACCATGAATCCTGCGCATTTGAAAGAAGCAGAAGAAATGGCTGCGCGTGTAACCAAAGCATTAGGTGGGTCTGGACTTTGGGGTGTTGAATTTTTCATCACAAAGGACGGCGCTTATTTTTCTGAACTTTCACCACGTCCGCACGATACTGGGATGGTTACTTTGGCAGGAACACAAAATTTTTCTGAATTTGAATTGCACGTTCGAGCAGTACTTGGTTTGCCAATTCCAGCTATTCACCTTTTGAAAAATGGTGCAAGCGCTGTTGTTTTAGCGACAGCATCATCTGATTTCGCTCCTAATTTTATTGGGGTTGACGCGGTTTTAGCGAAAGAAGGTTTTGACATCCGTTTATTTGGAAAACCAACTACACGTCCTTACAGAAGAATGGGTGTGGTTTTAAACAGCGGAGATAGCTCGGTTGAATTATTGACAAAACAAGCGAAAGAAGCCGCTTCGAAAATTAGTCTTGAGTACAAATAACAAACAAGTAGTCATCGTTGGTGGCGGTCCCGCTGGATTAATAGCAGCTGCACAATTGAAAGATAGTGGTTGCACTGTCACAATAATTGATCAAAAGCCAACTGTTGGCAGAAAATTCCTTGTTGCTGGTGAAGGTGGTTTTAACTTAACCCATTCTGAGCCAGTACTTGATTTCATTGAGAAATACGATAATGATTGGATAAAAAAATGCGTCCGAACCTATCCTAGCAAGCAATTTCGTAAGTATTTGAAACAAATAGGTGTTCCAACAATTGTTGGTAGTTCAGGTAAGGTTTTTCCAGAAGAAACCATGAAACCTGCGCAAGTACTATCGGCAATAAAAGCAGATATTGCTGCACACGTTACTTATGATTTAGGTGCGGCGGTAGTTGATTTTGATGCAGCATCGGTAACAATTGAAAAGGAAAACGGACGGTCAACGTTGAATTTCGATTATTTGATTTTTGCACTTGGCGGAGCTTCGTGGCAAAAAACTGGATCAGATGGTCTTTGGGTTCCACTTTTTCAGCAAAAAGGAATAGAAGTGATGCCATTATTACCGAGTAACTCGGGAGTGGTGTTGTACGACAATTGGTTAGCAGATTTGACAGACGGAATGTTATTGAAAAACGTTATTACATCAGTTGATAAAGTATCTTGCGCTGGCGACATCTTAGTATCAAATTATGGTTTGGAAGGAAAGCCCATCTATGCTGTAAACCGCGCGCTACGGGCAATGGAAAAGCCGACACTGACAATCGATTTGAAACCACAAATGACCTTTGAAAAGATTCAGCAAATTTTGAAAAAAGCTAAAAATCCAACACAAGGGTTAAGGGAATTAAAATTATCAGAAGTCAGCCTTGTCTGGTTACGTAAATTTGTTTCAAAAGAAAATTACAATTCAGCCGAACAACTTGCTAAACAAATAAAGGCGTTCAAGATTGGTATTCAATCGTTTCGTCCTATTGATGAGGTGATTTCTTCGGCAGGTGGCGTTGCTACTACTGAATTAACTCCATCAGGTCAACTTATTAAAATGAACACAATTTACTGTTGTGGTGAAATGGTTGATTGGGACGCACCAACAGGAGGTTATTTGATTCAGGCTTGTGTCAGTTCTGGTTATGTTGCCGGTCAAGCCATACGGTCCTTATTGATCGATGCGGGGTAAATTGATTTTTTCTTTCACAACAAAACTAAGTGGAAATTGCGCTTGTATTTGCGCTTTCACACCCTCCGCTTCAAATTGCGTTCGGAAGTCTCCTACTTTTAAAAAGTAATGCGGAGCTACAAATTCAACATACGTATCAACTTTTGGAAAAAGCGCGTTAAATTTTGTACGTGCTTCATCGATTACAGCTTTGTCCGAATCAAAAGAGATTTGCAAACGATATCCTTGTAATTGCGGTGCGGAAGGATTTCCTGGATTTTGCCCTTGCACTTTTACCAATTGGTCAATACGCTCATCTTTAACAATAGTTACCTGGGCAATCAAGGAATTCAAGGCAAAACATGCGACACACAAAACGATCAATTTCATACAATTACTTTTTACAAAAATAAGCAAATTAGTTTGGTTGAAAACACATCAATTAATAACTTTATTTCGTTTCATTTTAGCTTGAAACAACACAAATAAAGTTTATTTTTCAATTATAAACATAAGTGAATAAGCAAATTGAACTAGTTTCATGAATCGTTACTTATTTAGAATCATTTTAAATTAAAAAATACTTCAAAGAAATTGTCACAAAAGTGTCATTAAATGGGACTATTCTTCTAAATTTGCCACCGTCATATGGAGTGTTTTCTCTAGTTTGACATCATTTTATAGGAACAAAAATATCTAATAGTCAGATGTTTAGAAGTATAAAACAATGGTTTATCGGTGCGCTTTCAATGTATATTGGATTGAGCGCATTTGATGTGTATGCCCAAGATGGCGAGGGGCTTTTTAAGCAAAAGTGTGCTACCTGTCACCAACCTCACAAAGATGGAACAGGTCCGAAATTATTCAAAGTGCGCGATAAGTGGGCTTCTGAAGGCGCGAAAGATGGTTCGATCTACCAATGGGTAGCTAACTGGACTGCTGCTGCAGCTTCAGATCCATATGCTGCGAAAATTTCTCAGTTAAAAGCAACTGCAATGAGTCAGTTTCCTGAATTGGCTGGTAAGCAAAAAGACATTGATGCAATCTTTGATTACATTGATGCACAACCAGATCCTGCTGCTGCTCCTGCTGCTGGTGCGACTGGTGCTGCTGGCATGCCAACTGATGGTGCTGAGATGGAAGAAGAAGGAAGTTTTTCTTGGATTTGGATTATTCTAGGAGTTGTTTTTGTTGTCATCATTATGGCTGTAGGCGGTGTGAGACGACAATTGAACATTGCAACTAGAGTTTCTGAAGGAAAACCTGCAAATGAGCATTTATCTTTCTCGGAAGAATTCAAAGCATGGGCTTGGAAATACAAACGTTACGTTGGTATTGCTGGATTGGTAATTGTTATCTCATTAATTGTCTCGTTGTTTTTATCATTGTATTCAATTGGTGTAGTAGAAGAATACCAACCATCGCAACCAATCGCTTTCCCGCATGATATTCATGCTGGTAAAAACGGAATTGATTGTAAATACTGTCACAATTCAGTTGGGAAATCGAAATCAGCAAGTTTACCTACGGTTAATGTGTGTATGAACTGCCACAAACAAATCAATGGTAATACACCTGAGCAGCAAGAACAAATCAAAAAGATTTATGATGCTGCTGGATGGGATGGAAGTAACTATACTGGAAAATCAAAAGAAATAGTTTGGAACAAAGTTCACGTTTTACCTGACCACGTTTACTTCAATCACTCTCAACACGTCACTGTTGGTGGTGTAGATTGTAAACAATGTCACGGTGACATGACCAAACAAAATGAAACTGCTCGTGTAGTTCCAGTAAAAGAATTGAACGAGATAGAAGGAAATATTCCATTAACAAAAGCAACATTCACAATGGGATGGTGTATCGAGTGTCATGCTGAGAAAGAAATTTCTTCAGGTTCATTAGACACGAAAGGTGATGGGTATTACAACGAGATTCACAATCGTTTATTGAAAGATAAAAAATTGTACAATTCGTACCTAGAAGATAAAAAAGTATCAGTTAAAGAGTTAGGTGGTTGGGAATGTGCTAAATGTCACTATTAATCAATCCTGAACAGTAGATAAAAAAATGGCTATGTCAAAAAAATATTGGAAAGGTCTTGATGAATTACAGGAAACTCCTGCATTCATTGAGTCGAGAGATCGTGAATTTTCACCATCCGTTACAGTTGACGAATTCTTAGGTGATGATCAATTAGCTGAAACATCAACAGCTCGTCGTGACTTTTTAAAGTTCTTAGGTTTTAGCGTTGCTGCTGCAACCGTAGCGGCTTGTGAAGCGCCAGTTACGAAAGCAATTCCTTACGTTAATAAACCAGAAAACGTTACGCCTGGTATGCCAACTTGGTATGCTTCGACATACTATGATGGTAATTCATACGCAAGCATTCTTGTAAAAACACGTGAAGGTCGTCCGATTTACATCAAAGGTAATCGTGATTTCGGTTTTACAGGTGGAGCAACAAATCCACAAATCATAGCTTCGGTACTTGGTTTGTATGATGGTTCTCGTTTAACAGATGCGCAAGAAAATGGTAAAACAGTTTCTTGGGACAAATTAGACAGTTCAGTTGTTTCTCAATTAAAAGCTATTGGTAAGAAAGGTGGTAAAGTTGCTGTTGTATCTAATACAATTATTTCACCTTCCATGAAATTGGCTCTTGGTGAATTAGCTACTTCAATTTATGGACCGGCAGAAGGTGCTTCGGCAAACTTCAATCTTGTTCAATACGATACAGTTTCTTACAACGGAATGCGTCAAGCTAACTTGGCTACATTTGGTAAAAACAGTATTCCTGATTATGACTTCTCAAATGCTAAAACGATTGTTTCTTTAGGAGCAGACTTTTTAGGTACTTGGTTGTTATCCAATCAATATGCTGCACAATACGGTGAAACAAGAAACCCAGATGCTGATTGGATGTCAAAACACTTCCAATTTGAGTCGGTTCTTTCTCTATCAGGAACAAATGCAGATTACAGAGCAATGATTAAGCCGAGTGAGCAAGCAGCTGTTTTAGCATACATCTTAAAAGCATTCAATGTTACTACTGGTGTAACAACATCTTTAGATAAAACAATTACTGCAATTGCTGACGAGGCAATCAAAGCGTTAAAAGCTTCAAAAGGTGCTTCACTCGTAGTTGCTGGTTCAAATAATATTGCTGTTCAAACGTTGACGAATAAATTGAATCAAGTTTTAGGAGCTTACGGAACTACTATTAAATTCGAAAACGAATTGAACATGTTCCAATCTGAGGATGCAAAAATGCACCAATTGGTTGCTGATGTTATTTCAGGTAAAGGTCCAGATGCTCTTGTTTTCATGGGAAGCAACCCAGTTTATTCGTTGCCAAATGGTAAAGAATTTGCTGCAGCGTTATCAAAAATTAAATTAACTGTTTCATTGGCATCACATGCAGATGAAACTGCTTCAAAATGTACATATATTGCACCTGATCACCATGCACTTGAGTCATGGGCTGATTATTCAGCAAAAGCAGGTCACTTAGCGATTGCACAACCAACTATTCGTCCATTGTTTAATACAGCTTCAGCGTTAGAAACTGTTTTAGTTTGGGCAGGAAAAAATGTTCGTGGTGGTAAAGATTCGCGAGTTGCATATGAATACATTGCGAAAACATGGGAAACAGCTTTGTTCCCGTTACAAACAACTTATGCAGATTTCCAAACGTATTGGGGAATGGCAATTCACAACAGTACAATCGAGTTAGCTCAAATGCCTGTTGCATTGACGTTCAATGAAGCTGCATTAAGTGGAATTGCTTCTAAATTGCCGAAATCAGGTGATGTAGAAGTTGTATTGTATCAAAAAATGGCAATTGGAACTGGAGCTCAAGCAGCAAATCCATGGTTACAAGAAATGCCAGATCCAATCACAAAAGCAACTTGGGACAATTACATTACAATGAATCCTTCAGAAATGAAAGGAAAATATGCTACAACATTCGATCAAGAAAATGGATTGAATATGGCAACTGTAACTGTAAATGGTCAATCAATAACATTGCCAGTTTATCCAAGTCCAGGACAAGCACCTAAAACAATTGGTATTGCTGTCGGTTATGGACGTGGAGAAGGAAACGAAGAGATTGGAAAATCGGCATACCAAACAAAACAATACGGTGGTTTCGAATTAGATGAAAAAGGTAACCGTTTACCAATTGGTAAAAATGCTTACCGATTCATGAATTGGAACAACGGATCATACGCATATGATGTAGTAGGTTCGGTAGTGAAAGCAGAAGGAATTTATCCAATTGCTGCTACACAAATTCACCACACGGTAATGGGTCGTAATTCGATTGTGAAAGAAACGACTTTAGATATTTATAGTAAATTCGAATCAGAAGTTTATAACGAACCGCACATGCTTCATACACATGAAGGAGCAGTTCCGATTAAAGAATTTGATTTGTGGGATGCACATCCAGTTGAAAACATTGGTCACAGATGGGGTATGACAATTGATTTGTCAAACTGTATTGGTTGTGGATCTTGTTTGATTGCATGTCAATCTGAAAATAACGTACCTGTAGTCGGAAAAGACGAAGTAAGAAGAGGTCGTGAAATGCACTGGTTGCGTATCGACCGTTATTTTGCTTCAGACGAAGAAGCTGCTGTTGGAACACGCAAAGGAGAATTGAATTACAGCAAAGCAGAAATTGCTGCGGTAAATCCAAAAGTAATCCACATGCCGATGTTGTGTCACCACTGTAACCATGCTCCATGTGAGACGGTTTGTCCAGTAGCTGCAACAACGCATTCAAACGAAGGTTTAAACCAAATGACATACAACCGTTGTATTGGAACACGTTATTGTGCTAATAACTGTCCTTACAAAGTGCGTCGTTTCAACTGGTTTAACTACCCTTCTTACAAGAAATTTACAGAAGTTAATCCTGCTCAAGACGATTTAGGTCGTATGGTATTGAATCCAGATGTAACAGTTCGTACACGTGGTGTCATGGAAAAATGTTCATTATGTGTTCAACGTATTCAAGCAGGTAAATTAGTTGCTAAAAAAGAAGCTCGCCCAGTAGTTGACGGAGACGTTGTAACTGCTTGTCAAGATGCTTGTCCAACAAACGCAATTATAGTAGGAGACTGGAATGATGTTAATTCAATCATTCGTAAGTCAGCTGACGATAAAAAACGTTCGTACCAAGCATTGGAAGAAGTTGGTGTTAAACCAAATATTTGGTACAAAGTGAAAGTTCGTAATGAAAACAATGTTGAATTGTTGAAAATTGCGAAAGAAACTGCGACTGAATTAGCGGCTGCGCATCATGCGCATTCTTCACATGAAGGTCATGGAAATAATAAGAATCATTAATTGCTAAAAACAGAATCTAATGCATAAGGAAGCTGCAATTCGTGAACCCCTCATCTTAGGTCACAAAACGTACCACGAGATTACAGAGGATGTTTGTAAGCCGATAGAAGACAAAGCACCACGTATGTGGTACATATTGTTCGCTATTGCGCTCGTTATTGGACTATATGGAGTAGGAAGTATTTTCTACCTATTAGGAACAGGTATCGGTGTTTGGGGATTGAATAAGACCATTGGTTGGGCTTGGGATATCACGAACTTCGTTTGGTGGGTTGGTATCGGTCACGCCGGTACATTAATCTCAGCGGTATTATTATTGTTCCGTCAAAAATGGAGAATGGCGATTAACCGTTCAGCTGAAGCAATGACAATCTTTGCCGTATTTATGGCTGGTTTGTTCCCGTTGATTCACATGGGACGTTTGTGGGTAGGTTACTGGACTTTACCATTACCAAATCACTTTGGCTCGTTGTGGGTGAACTTTAACTCTCCATTGTTATGGGACGTTTTCGCGATTTCAACGTATTTATCTGTTTCATTAGTATTCTGGTACATTGGTTTGATTCCTGACTTTGCAACAATTCGTGATCGTGTGAAAAAACCAATTCCAAAGAAAATGTACTCTATTCTATCTTTTGGATGGTCTGGTCGTGCGAAAAACTGGAATCGTTTTGAATTGGTTTCTTTGGTACTTGCAGGTGTAGCTACACCATTGGTATTCTCGGTTCACTCGATTGTATCATTTGACTTTGCTACTTCCGTTATTCCAGGATGGCATACAACAATCTTCCCTCCATATTTCGTTGCGGGAGCTGTATTCTCTGGATTTGCCATGGTACAAACATTGATGTTGGTAATGCGTAAAGCAATGCGCTTAGAGGCATACATTCATACACGTCACGTTGAGTACATGAATATTGTGATCATGGTAACGGGATCGATAGTTGGAACAGCATACATTACTGAGTTATTTATCTCTTGGTATTCGGGAGTTGAATACGAAGCATATGCGTTTATCAACAGAGCAACTGGTCCATACTGGTGGGCATATTGGTCAATGATGACATGTAACGTAATTTCTCCACAGTTGATGTGGTTTAGAAAATTGAGAAGAAGTTTGTATTTCACGTTCTTTATTTCAATAGTCGTAAACATCGGTATGTGGTTTGAGCGTTATGTAATTATCGTGACTTCTATTCACCGTGATTATTTACCATCAGCTTGGAGTATGCATTACCCTAGTCACATTGACTTAGGTGTGTATGTAGGAACGATTGGATTGTTCTTTGTTTTCTTCTTGTTGTTTGCTCGTTTCTTCCCAGTATTGGCGTTGAATGAGTTGAAAACAATCTTGAAATCTTCCGGTGAATCGTACAAAAATGATACGGCTCCAGTTCACCCTTATTTTGCAAAAAATGGTCATGCTAGCCATGATCACGATAATACAAACAATCATTAATTGAGACGACATGGCAGAGAAAGTAATTTATGCAATGTATGACGACGACGATGTGTTAAAAGATGGCGCAAAGAAGTTAGTCGCAAAAGGTGTTAAAGTAGCCGAAGTGTTCTCACCATTTCCGATTCACGGAATTGATCCAATCATTGGTGTTCGTCAGACACGTTTGGGTATCATGGCATTCTTATACGGTTTAACAGGTTTGACCTTGGCAACTGTTGGAATGCGTTATTTCATGATTCACGATTGGCCAATGAACATTGGAGGAAAACCAAACGAGACATACTTAGATAACGTGTTAGCGTTTATTCCGATTACATTTGAGTTTACTGTTTTGTGTGCAGCTCATGGAATGGCAATTACTTATTTATTGTTGAATAAGACATTACCGGGTATGCCAGCTTCAAATCCTGACCCACGTACAACAGACGATAAGTTTGTAATGGAGTTTCGATTATCCGAAAATAGTCAGTATTCAGAAACAGAGCTGTTGGCAATGTTAAATGAAACTGGAGTAATTGAAATCGATCAAAAAGAAATTAATTAATTGGCTGTAGATCAGTTGATTTACAGAATATAAAGACCAATTCAGATGAAAGTAAAATTCAAGGCATTTGCACAGATTTCCATGGTAGCTTTATTATTAGCTGCTTGTACGGCAAATCCAGATAGCTCAGGTTTAGAATATATGCCAGACATGTATCGTTCTCCTGCAATTGAACCATATGTTGATTACGGTGAAGTTCGTGGTCAAGTTAATGAAGATTTGAAAATGCAACGTTCAGCAATGGTTCCACCAAAATACACTATTCCTTTTTGGGGTACTGATTCAGCAACTGTTCATACGATGTTGCCTTACATGCGTCAACCAGGAAGTGCATTTGGTCAAACTCACGGATTATTTTTCTTGGATTTATCAAAAAACGCAGATGTTGACTATGAATACAAAGCAGCAGCTGCAGACAAAAATCCAATTAAATTAGTGAACGCTGAACAAGCTGAGAAGGTGTTCGAAGAAGCGAAAAAATTATACCAAACAAACTGTAATCACTGTCATGGTGAAAAAGGTGACGGACAAGGTCCAATGGTTGCTTCAGGAGCTTACGCTGGTGTTCCAGCTTACAGCAACTTGACAATTGCTGAAGGACAGATGTTCTATTCTATTTACTACGGTAAAGGGATGATGGGTTCGCATGCTTCACTTGTGAATAAAAGAGAAATTTGGACGCTTATTCATTACATCAAACGTTTTCAAGATCCTAATTACGGGAAATTTGATGACAAAGGAATGTTGATGTCAGCAGGAACAAAACCTGCAAGTGATACAACAGCAGTAATGAAGTAAGCAATTAGTTAGACAATAAAAGTACAGAAATGGAATTTAAAGTTTCTTCAAAAGCAAAATCACTTACACTTATTCTAATGATCTTAGGATTAGCAGGAATAGTTCTTGGTGTAATGATCGAATTATCCGCAAGTCACGATAGTGGTGCGCGTTTAACACAACGTTTCCTTGGTAATTTATTAATCGATAGCTTTTTCTTTTTTGCTATTGGCTTAGGTGCTTTGTTTTTTCTTGCATTACAATATGCAACTGAAACAGGTTGGTATGCTTCTGTAAAAAGAATCATTGAAGGTGTTGCTGGTTTTTTACCTTACGGAATAGGATTGATGTTAATCACTTTGTTGACGATATCATTGTTCAAAGGTGCAGATATCTACACTTGGATGGATGCAGACAAATTGAAATACGATGCATTGGGTCAATCTAAAACAGCTTATTTGAATCCAGTATTTTTCTGGATTAGAACATTGGTTTATTTTGCAGTGTACATTATTTTTTGGTTAGGTTTCAAGAAACGTTCGTTATTGGAAGACCAAGTTGGCGGAACTGATTTACATTTTGCTAATTACAAGAAATCAGCGTTGTTTTTAGTATTCTTTGCAGTTTTTTCTTCAACTTCAGCATGGGACTGGATCATGTCAGTAGATTTACATTGGTATTCAACATTGTTTGGATGGTATGTATTCGCTGGTATGTGGTGTTCAACTATGATTGTTTTAGTAACATTAACATTGTACTTAAAAAAACAAGGTTATTTACCGAAAGTGAATGAAAATCACATTCACGACTTAGGTAAATGGACATTTGCAACATCATTCTTGTGGTCATATTTGTGGTTCTCTCAATACATGTTGATTTGGTACGCAAACATTCCTGAGGAGGTTACTTATTACATGACACGTATTGAGTCATTCAAAGCGTTATACTTTGGTATGTTCTTCATCAACTTTGCTTTCCCAATGTTATTGTTAATGTCACGAGATGCAAAACGTCACGCTGGAATTTTAACAACTGTTGGTGTAATTGTTTTAGCAGGACACTGGGTAGATGTTTATTTGATGTTGATGGGTGGTTCTATGGGTCATCATGCTTACATTGGCGCTTTAGAAATTGGAATGGCATTATTGTTCTTAGGATTCTTTATCCGTACAATTTTGGTGAATTTGACAAAAGCACCATTAACACCAGTTAACCATCCATTCTTGGATGAAAGTATTCACCACGAAATTTAATAGGGCAGTTTAGCTTCAATAAATTAGAAAAAATGACAAAGTTAATCGTATTACTAGTTATTGTTTTAGGAGTGTTAGCAATCGCACAATTGGTGCGTTTATATGAGCTTTCTTCTAAATTAAGAGATCGCCGTGAGGAAGATATTCCAAACCGTGACAATCGTTTGAACGCAACGTTATTGTTGGTGTTTGTATTAGCACTTTTTGCAAGTGTAATTTGGATGATGTCTAATTTCGGTTGGACAGGTAGAGGAGAAGCTGCTTCTAAACATGGTGTTGGAACAGATGCATTACTTAATTTGAATTTTGTGATCATTTTTTCAGTCTTTTTCTTGACGAACTTTTTATTGTTCTTTTTTGCTTACAAATATGTACGCAAACCAGGAGTAAAAGCATATTACTTTCCTCATGACAATCGTTTGGAGTTAATTTGGACAGTAATTCCAGCTATTGTATTAGCAGTAATTATCATCTTAGGATTGAAATCTTGGAACGAGCAAACAAGCGATGCTTCAAAAGAAGCAGTTCGTATTGAATTATTCTCAAAACAATTTGACTGGACAGTTCGTATGGCTGGTGCAGATAATCAATTAGGTTTTTTCGATTACAAATTAACTAATGAAAACAATCCATTAGCGTTGATGACGACTGCAACAATTCAAGATGCAATCGATTCAATGGAGAATGGCGTGTCTGGAATTCATTCGTTGGAGAAAAAATTGAATAATCCAAAATTGATGTTTATTCCTGAAGATCGCACTAAAATGGTGCTTAACTTAGGAAGAAAAGAACGTTTGATTCGTTTGTTACACCAAATGAAGGCACGTCACAGCAAATCTTTGGATGCACGAGCAAAAGATGATATCGTCTTTGGTGCAGGTGACACGCTTTATTTAATGAAAGGACAGGAATACGAATTTAATTTCCGTGCAAAGGATGTGATTCACTCAGCATTTTTCCCTCATTTTAGAGCGCAAATGAATACTGTACCAGGAATGACTACACGCTTCAAATTCACACCAATTTTAACAACGAACGAAATGCGTGTTAAAATGAATAATCCGAAGTTCAATTTTATTCTAATGTGTAACAAAATTTGTGGTTCATCGCATTACAAAATGAAATTAATGGTTGTTGTATTAAATAAATCTGAATACAAGGCTTGGTACAAAAAAGTATCTGCTACGAAATTATTCAAAGATGTTTATCCAGTAGGGAAACCAAAACCAGTAGAACCTGCTGCAGGAGCAGATGCAACAGCAATGGATACAACAGCTGTAACAGTTAAATAAATTAATAAACACTATAATAAATAAAATCATGGCAGCTCACGAAGCACACGCACATCACGACGCTCATGGACATCACAACCATGAAGAAGGTTTTATTTCGAAATATATCTTCTCGCAAGATCACAAGATGATTGGAAAGCAGTTTTTAATGACTGCAGTATTTATGGGGTTAATCGCAATGATGTTGTCGATTTTATTCCGTATTCAATTAGCTTGGCCTGGTGAAGAGTCAAATTTCTTATCTTTTTTCTTAGGTGAATGGGCTCCAAAAGGAGTGATGACAGAAAGTATGTATTTGGGATTGGTAACAATTCACGGTACAATCATGGTATTCTTCTTGTTAACAGGAGGTTTGTCTGGAACATTCTCTAACTTGCTCATTCCGTTGCAAATTGGTGCACGTGATATGGCATCAGGTTTGTTAAACATGTTGTCTTACTGGATGTTCTTGATTTCATCAATCATCATGGTTGTTTCATTGTTTATCGAAACTGGACCTGCTTCCTCAGGTTGGACGATTTATCCACCACTATCTGCTTTGCCAGATGCTATTGAAGGTTCTGGAAAAGGAATGACAATGTGGTTGATTTCAATGACAATCTTTATTGCTTCTTCTTTATTAGGTTCATTGAACTATATCGTAACAATTTTGAACTTACGTACACGAGGAATGAAAATGACAAGAATGCCATTAACAATTTGGGCGTTTTTTGTTACAGCAATCCTTGGTGTATTATCGTTCCCAGTATTATTGTCTGCTGCTTTGTTGTTGACAATGGATAGATTAGCTGGAACATCTTTCTATTTATCAGACATCATTGTTGGTTCTGAAATGTTAGAAAATCATGGTGGATCTCCAGTTTTATACCAACACTTATTCTGGTTCTTAGGTCACCCTGAGGTTTACATTGTATTATTACCTGCGTTAGGATTATCATCCGAAATTATTGCTACCAACTCACGTAAACCAATTTTTGGTTACCGCGCGATGATTGGATCGATTTTAGCAATTGGTTTCCTTTCGTTTATCGTTTGGGGTCACCACATGTTCGTAACGGGAATGAATCCATTTATTGGTTCAGTTTTCGTATTCACGACGTTGTTGATTGCAATTCCTTCTGCTGTGAAAGTATTTAACTACATCACAACAATTTGGAGAGGTTCAAATATCTATACGCCTGCAATGTTGTTCTCAATTGGTTTGGTATCAACATTTATTACAGGTGGTGTGACAGGTATCATCTTGGCTGACTCAGCTTTGGATATCGCTGTTCACGATACTTATTTCGTTGTAGCTCACTTCCACATTGTAATGGGTATGTCAGCTGTATTTGGAATGTTTGCAGGGGTTTACCACTGGTTCCCTAAAATGTATGGTCGTATGTTGAATACACGTTTGGGATATGCTCACTTCTGGATTACAATCGTTGGAGCTTACGGTGTTTTCTTCCCAATGCACTTTGTAGGATTAGCAGGAGCACCAAGAAGATATTATGATTATTCTGTTTATGGAGAGTTCAATCAAGATTCATACGAAATGATCATGGACTTGAACGAAATCATTACCATTTTTGCAATTATTGCAGCAATTGGTCAAGTTTTCTTCTTGTTTAACTTCTTCTACAGTATTTACAGAGGACCGAAAGCAGTTCAAAATCCATGGAAATCTAACACATTGGAGTGGACAACACCTGTTGAAGCAACGCATGGAAACTGGCCTGGTGCTTTACCAGAAGTACACAGATGGCCTTATGATTATTCTAAACCAGGAATGGAAGAAGATTTTATCCCTCAAACTACTCCATTAATGGAAGGTGAAGAAGAACATTAATTTCACATCTTATAGGAAAAGCCCTTCTCATGCAGAAGGGCTTTTTTATGATTAAAACATTTTAATCTACATACAATTTCAGTTATCTTTACACAAATTCAATCCCTTGGAAGAAGAATCATTTGATTATCGAAGCGAATTAGGAACTCCTGAAAAAGAGTACGACAAAGTCTTGCGCCCGAAACGTTTGACTGATTTTGCGGGGCAACCACAAGTTGTCGAAAATTTGGAGATTTTTGTGCAAGCGGCTGTCAAACGTGGCGAACCTTTGGATCACGTATTGCTACACGGTCCTCCTGGGTTGGGCAAAACGACCTTAGCAAATATTATTGCAAACGAATTGAATGTTGGTTTCAAAGTTACAAGTGGACCAGTTTTGGATAAACCAGGTGATTTAGCTGGTTTGTTAACCAACCTTGAAAAAGGCGATGTTTTATTTATCGATGAAATTCACCGCTTAAGTCCCGTTGTGGAAGAATACTTGTATTCAGCAATGGAAGATTTCAGCATTGATATATTAATTGACAGCGGAGCTAATGCACGAACTGTTCAAATTGCGTTGAATCCATTTACATTAATTGGCGCAACAACACGCTCAGGATTGCTTACAGCGCCTTTGCGAGCTCGTTTTGGTATAAACTCACGTTTGGAGTATTACGATGTAAAAACATTGTCCATGATTGTTGAACGCTCATCTGATTTGTTGGAAATTCCAATTGATGAACGAGCTGCATTCGAAATAGCTGGGAGAAGCCGTGGAACCCCGCGTATTGCCAATGCGATTCTGCGTCGTGTACGCGATTTTGCTCAAATCAAAGGAGACGGAACAATTAATTTACCCATAACGCAACATGCAATGGATGCCTTGAATGTGGACAAATATGGGTTGGACGAAATGGATAACCGCATACTCAAAGCAATTATCGATAAATTCAAAGGTGGACCGGTTGGATTGACAACCATTGCAACTGCAATTGGCGAAAATGCTGGAACGTTGGAAGAAGTATACGAACCTTTTTTGATTCAAGAAGGATTTTTAATGCGCACACCTCGTGGTCGAAAAGCAACCGAGAAAGCATTCAAACATTTGGGTTTTGAGATTGGTTGGTCGCAAGGCGGTTTTTTCTAATGGATGCACATCGCATAAAAGCATTCATTCAATCAACTGCAACGGAATTAGGTTGCTTGCACGTAGGCTTTTCCAAAGCTGAATTTTTAGCGGATGAAGCACCGCGTTTGACCAATTGGTTGAAAAGCAACATGCATGGCGACATGTCTTACATGGAAAATCACTTCGACATGCGCTTGGATCCTACAATCTTGGTTCCTGGAGCCAAAACGGTCATTTCCTTTTTATTTAATTACTTTCCCGAACATTCAATGGATGAAAGTGGCTTACAGCTTTCTAAATATGCCTATGGAGAAGATTACCATTTTGTCATCAAAGACAAATTAAAAGCACTCACCAATGCGTTGACAGAATCAATTGGCGCAATTGAAGGCCGGATATTTGTTGACAGCGCACCCATTTTAGAAAAAGCATGGGCAGCAAAAAGTGGATTGGGTTGGATTGGTAAAAACAGCAATTTAATCAACCCGAAAGCTGGTTCTTTTTACTTTTTGGCTGAATGGATTTGTGATTTAGCACTTGAACCTGACGGGCCAATGAAAGATTATTGCGGAACATGTACCAAATGCATCGAGTCTTGCCCAACAGATGCCATTGTAGCGCCTTATGTGGTCGATGGCTCAAAATGTATCTCTTACGCAACAATTGAGCTCAGAGACGCCAATTTACCCGACTACTTCAAAGGAAAAATGAATAATTGGATGTACGGTTGCGACATCTGTCAAGATGTTTGTCCTTGGAACCGTTTTGCAACTGCGCATAGCGAACCACGTTTTTTGCCAAACACAAAGTTGTTTTCTCTGACAACCAACGACTGGGAAGACCTAAGCCACGATTTATTCGATGAATTATTCAGAAGAAGTGCTGTAAAACGAACGAAATACGAAGGATTAAAACGCAACATTCGTTTTATACAGCAAGAAAAGTAGGACGTTTTATTTAAACAATCCTACAATATCGTTTCCATTTGCGTAAAGCAACAAGCCCATCAATAAGAAAAAGCCAATGTATTGCGCTGTTTCCATGAATTTATCTGATGGCGCTTTTCCGCGAATAATTTCATAAATCAAGAACATCACATGTCCGCCATCTAAAGCCGGAATAGGTAACATATTCATCACTGCTAACATCATCGAGATAAATGCAGTAAGCGTCCAGAAAGCACGCCAATCCCACACAGGTGGGAACATTTTTCCTATAGATCCAAAACCACCAACGGATGATGCACCTTTGGATGTGAACACATATTTGAATTGAGCTACATTGCTGTACATTGTTTTCAATCCTTTTCCAATCCCAAAAGCAAAAGCTTCACCAACACTGTAATCACGGGTAAAGTAGGCAGCTGTATCGGTTGTGATTTTATTTTCAATGAACACACCAAGCGGTCCTTCTTTTGCTAATTTGACTGTTTTTGACAATGTATCGTTTCCTCGTTCGTAAACAAGGTCAATTTGTTTTCCTTTGTTTTGGTAGATTGCAGTCAAAAATTCGTCGTGGTACTCAATTGCTTGGTTGTTGATTTGAAGGATACGGTCGCCTTTTTTCAAACCTGCTTTTGCAGCCGTGCTTTTCGCTTCAACTTTCGCAATGATACTCATGTGACTTCTAAAATCAAAAGCACCTGCTTCTACGTTGTTTTCCCACATTTTTGAACCGATATCAACAGGTAATTTGATTTTTTGAATGGATCCATCTTTGTGTTGAACAGTAAAGTTTCGGTGATCAAAAATTAATATCTCCATGCCGATACGTTGCAAGTCTTCCACTTTTTCGCCGTCCATCGTAAGGATTTTATCTCCCGATTGAAAACCGAATTGTTGCATGTAAGGATGAACAGCAATACCGTGGTGCAGTTCTTGTTGATTGACTTTGTCTTCTCCCCACACTGCAAGTACCATGATGAAAATCAAAAATCCAACGATCACATTCACGATCACACCTCCCATCATGATGATGAGGCGTTGCCATGCTGGTTTCGAGCGGAATTCCCAAGGTTGTGCTGGTTGCGCCATTTGCTCTTTGTCCATCGATTCATCGATCATTCCAGCTATTTTGACATAACCACCCAAGGGCAACCAACCGATTCCCCATTCCGTATCGCCAACTTTTTTCTTGTAAAGCGAAAAATATGGATTGAAAAACAAGTAGAATTTTTCTACACGTGTTTTAAATAGTCGAGCGGGAATAAAATGCCCAAATTCGTGTAAAACGATTAAAATTGAAAGTGATAACACCAATTGTGCTGCGCGAATCCAAAAATCCATAACTTTTTATAAAAAATGATAACAAATATAACGATTAAGGTTGGATATCTTTTGTGGAATATCCGTGATGTTCGAAGTATTCAACGATAGCTTCTTTCATCAGAGCTTGTTGTTCTTTTTCCGTTAATGGTGGAAGTTCTTTGATCAGTTTAAAATGTGGCCATTCGTCGGGATCTTTTCCTTCAAACTCGTAATAACCGTAAGGCTCTAATACCGTGCATATTGCAATATGCATTAAATCGGTTTTTTCGTGTTTTTTGAAATTTTTATATCCTTTTCCAAGTTCCTCAACGCCAATCAAAAAAAGTAATATTTGTAAATCGATGTCGGGACCAAAGTCTTTTTCTAAACTTTTAATCAGGTGCTGGTATCGTAATTCGAGTGCAAAATCCATAAGTACAAAAGTACGTGCAAAATAACGAACTCACGACTTTTTACGAGAATAATTCATTAAAACGTGCGGAAAATATATCCAGGTGAACGCGATGGGATGCTGTCAAAAATCCAATCAAAACTGTAAATCATGTGCCCGTCGATAATGTCTTTTTTGGGCCAATTGGCAGGAGTGAAAATTCGTCCGTATCGCAATGGATTCAACGTTACTATCCCTTTTACTGCTGTTTGTGGCGCAATGCCATCTTGCAAATAAAACGGATCTGGATTTGCTTGGTCTAAATTAGCGCCGTATTGCCAAACTTCTTGAAATAGCGACCAGTCTGCTTGAGCTACGCTACTGTTTTCGGGCGCAAGAATGTACATTTTCCCAAAAATGACATGTGCTTTGATGGCGTCAATAAAACCCAAGGAATAGGCATAGCCCATGCTGTGGCAAACGATATCAACCGTATCTTGTTGTTGCTTGCAGTCTTGCAAGGTTAAAAAAGCTGCTCCAGCAATTTTCCCAGCAGCGAATCGGGCATTGAAACCAGAAATATTTGGTTGTTTGTTGATGCGTTTCAAATGACGAATGCCGCCTTTTCCTGTTGGGAATAAGTAGGCATGCAACAGCATCAAACCAAACCGTAGTTTATTGCGGTAATTTGCTGTTTTCAACGACAAACTACCATCGATGTAGTAGTAGCTGGTTGGTTGTAAGCGTTCTACAAAGCGGTTGTCAAGTTGAAACCAATAGGTAAAGCGATCCGTACTTGTAACTAAATTATCGCTTGGATCTTTTTCCTTTTTCGGCCCTCGGTAACCGTTCGCAAAGATCAAGTAACGTTTGCTTTGATTGGTTATTTCAAGTTTGTTGTTTTGGTAGTCAAGGATCGTTTCAGCGACAACTTTTCCAGTGGTGGAAATTGTTCTAAAAACCCGGTAATGGTTAAACGCTCGAAAATGATAACGAGTAAAAGTGGTGATAACCGAATCTGATGCGTATTGAAAAACGGTATCGTTTGTTGTAGAAACCGTAAAATAAAGTACTTGTTTTTCGATTCTTGATTGCCAACCAGCAGATGTTTTGATGAAAAGTACCGAATGCTGTGTTGTATCCATTTGACCGATCAACAGGAATGGCGTTTTTTTGGGTGCCGGATACCAAAAATGCAACTTGTTTTTTTGCGGAAGTTGTGTTAAAAAAGCGCGTACATCCGTTATGAGTTCATCTTGTTCAATGAGAGTTGTTGTGTGTTGTTTTTTGGAGTGAAACGACGTGAAGTAATTGTGTTTGAATGGCGTTTTTAAACTGTTTGGCTGGATGGAATGATTGCTTGTTTCCTCCCAAAAATAGTAAGCGACATTTCCCAAAACTGTTGTTGGTTCGGGAGTTGAGCGTTGCTGCCCAATACTATTGAAACAAGTAAAAACAAGTAAAATGACCAGACTAAAACGGATTAACATAGGATAAAGATACGTTGTTTTTTAAAGTTTCAATATCCTAACGCTTGATGCGCAACCAATTGGCGCGAATGATTTTATAAATAGAATGCACAGTTGGAAAGTTGAAAGAATTAATTATATTTGATTATCAATGATAATAATCACATGAAATTACACTTTCAAAATCACTCTTTCACAAATCGGAGGTTCTTAACAACGTATAAAACGCGGATGTTTTTAAGTAACATGCATACAAAAATGGGTTGTTAAGTTTGATTTTGTTAGATATGAATAAGTTATTCACAACTAAAAAACAAAGTATGAGAAGTATAATAAATCCATTACTCTTTTTATCATTAATGCTATTCATTGTCGGATGTAAGAAAGAAACTTATAATCTGAATGATGAGTTCTTATTAGATTTTAATAAATCTGCATTTGTCAATATTGATGGAGTTAAATATAAAGTCAAATTTACCAATATAGAGGAGGACTCACGTTGTCCACCAGATGTCAATTGTTGTTGGATGGGGCAAGTTGCTGTAAAAATTAATATAAATAATGATACAGACTTGATAATCGGTCACCATACAACCATACAACCAACTGCAGATTATAAAAATCACACTATTCGATTATTAGAAGTGAAGTATAATAAAAAGAAAAATTTTGGAGAAGAGAAACATTGTTCGATTAAACTAAGATTCGATTAAAAATGAACAGTTTATAACTGCGCCTCAAACGACAGCCCAGATCTTACTAAGTAACAAAAAGTTTATTAGAAAAGTTCTATCTTCGGCGAACTAATAATATAAAAAGTGGGCCGTTCGCCTACTTCTTAACCGTTAGCAGAAATCACTTTCAACCGGTAACTAAACTTTGCGAATTGAATTATTTGTAATAACTTTGTAATTACATAAAAAATGAGCTATGGAAGTTTCTATCATTAAAATAGGGAATTCAAAAGGTTTTCGATTAACCAAATCTATTCTTGAGAGGTATAACATCACCGACAAAATTGAATTGATTCTTGAAAAAGGACAAATCATTTTGCGCCCAATTCCCGAAACTCGCAAAGGTTGGGGAGAATCATTCCAAAAGATGCATGAAAATGGTGATGACCAATTGCTAATGAATGATGTTTTTGAAGATGAAAACTTTGACGAATGGAAGTGAAACAATATCAAATAGTTTTGGTTAACCTTGACCCAACCTTGGGAAGTGAGATTCAAAAAACACGTCCATGTGTTATAATTTCTCCAGATGAAATTAATGACAATCTAAGAACTATTGTTATAGCACCTATGACTTCTACAAGTCGAAAATATCCAACCAGAGTCAAAATTAAACACAACAGTCAAGAAGGTTGGGTCGTTATAGATCAACTAAGAACAATCGACAAAATTCGTATTGTAAAAAAGTTTGACTCGCTTACAGAAAAGGAAATACGAGAATGTAAACGTGTGATCCGAGAAACATTTGTTGACTAATTGGCAATAGCTAGCAAACGTCTATCAAAAATCCGAAATATAAGAACTTACAAACGGTTCTTATGAAAGAAAATAATAAAACTTCGAGCTTAATCCTTGTGCGAAAGCACCCTTCAAATTAATAACAATGAAGTCGTTGCATTAAAAATTCGCATCTCTTTTCACTCAAACACCAACAGTTTTTAAAGAATCTATTACATTTGCCAAAAAAAGAATTAGAAATGGGAAGAGCGTTTGAATACCGAAGAGCAGCGAAAGAAAAACGTTGGGATAAAATGTCCAAGTTATTTCCGAAATTAGGGAAAGCGATTACAATGGCAGCAAAAGAAGGAGGACAAGATCCTGCGACGAATGCGAAATTGCGGACAGCTATTCAGAATGCGAAAGCGGAGAATATGCCCAAAGACAATATCGAAGCTGCCGTAAAACGTGCAAACCAAAAAGATATCGCATCTTTTACGCAAGTTGATTACGAAGGAAAAGGACCTCACGGAGTGTTGGTATACGTTGAATGTGCTACGGATAATCCAACGCGTACGGTTGCGAATGTGAAATCGTACTTCAACAAAGCAGGTGGAGGAGTTGTTCCAAACGGTTCGTTGGAATTCATGTTCAACAGAAAGTCTGTATTCGAACTCGAAAAATCAGACGCAGTAGATCCCGAAGAATTGGAATTGGAATTGATCGATGCAGGTTGTGAAGAAATTGATGTTACCGAAGACCGCATTTTTATTTACGGTGATTACACTGCCTTTGGTTCAATCGCGAAAGCATTGGAAGATATGAATTTAGCAGTGTTGAAATCAAATTTACAACGTATTCCTTCTACGCCAGTTGATTTTACAGAAGAGCAATTAGTTGACATTGAAAAAATGTTGGATAAAATTGAAGACGATGACGATATTCAGCAAGTGTTCACCAACATTGCATAAGCATACACAACAATAAATAGGAAAGGGGACAAGTGATTGTTCCCTTTTTTAATTGCGATTGGTTAACGCTGTACAAGCAGGACAAGCACATTTCTTTGGTAAAACACCACGTTTTTTCGTTAATTTTTTTCGAAATCGGTGCTGTTGTTTTGGCGATAAATCCGACTCCCAATTTGTCAATGCTTTTAAGATAAAAGCTTCGAACGTTTGTTGTTGCAACAATTTGTCTTGGTTCTGGAAGAGTCTTCTGAAATCTTGCGGTTTGCCATTGTAAACGGGATACATCTTGATGTAATTTTCTAGCCCTTTTTTGCACGCTTTCATGTACGAGCAAGAGTCGTTAAACAAGGCGCCATTATCAAGAATAAATCGGGCATTGCCTTCCGACAATTTCAAACTGTCGCACAATTGAAAAATAGCATCGCTAATGATTGTTTCTTTTGCATCATGGATACTTGTATTTCGTTTGAAAGCATGTTTTTCACCAATGATTTTCAAAGTTTTAGAAAGCTGAATTAGTTCTTTTTTGGTGGGTGTCAAAAAACAAGGAATCGAAATCAGTGCTGTTTTTTGGAGATCGTATGCTTTTTTAATTGTGAAAACAGGAAGGATTGCTTGGAAGGTGAGTGATTTACGCAAGGTATCATAAGCAATTGTTTCAATAGCTGGTGTGAAAAGAATGTATTCTGTATCGTTCGAATTGTCTTTGATGATCCAATTACCGGTAAAGGTGTCCACATTTTGCAGTTCAATGCTAGTTGATGAAAAGTATTTGAATCCAAATGCGTGCAACGAATCAACAGCTTTTTGTTGTGCAAAAGAGAAAAAATGCAGTAATAACAGGGTAATGATCAATTTGAAACGCACGAATTCGAGTTTTAATACCAACGAAAGTACAAACTTTCATCGTACAAGCATCACGGGCAACCAATTTCTGTTTTTAAAATCGGAACATGAGGAGTTTTTATTACTAGAATTGATAAATCAACAGTATGTGGTTGGCATTTATTTTCATGCGGGTGTTTGTACAAACAAATCATTCCTTAACTTTCGTTCATGAATATATTCGATATCGTTTTAATTGTTCCCATCATTTATGCTGCTTACAAAGGATTCAAGCATGGATTGATCATTGAAGTTTTTACGCTATTAGCGTTATTGGTTGGTATTTACATTGGAATACACTTTTCAGATGCAGTTGCTAATTGGTTGAAGAACAGTCTCAATTGGCACTCCGAGTATTTACCTGTAATTGCTTTTACAATCACATTTTTGGGAGTGGGTGCAATGATTTATTTTGGAGGTAAAGTGCTTGAGAAAATGATTAAGGTCGTTCATCTTTCACCTTTAAATAAAATTGCGGGAGTTGTTTTTTCGGTTTTAAAAATGATTTACATACTAAGTGTTACCTTGGTTATTTTTGATTCGTACGACGAACGCGGCGATTTTTTCCCAAAAAAATCACGTCAAGAATCGCTGTTGTACCAACCTATAAAAGATGTGTCGACCAAAACCGTTCCTGCGTTGAGTTCGAGCACACTTTTTTTAAAGAATATGTTACAACCAACTACTGATAGCACTGGTTTGACCGTGCAAGAAGTGTTGCGCGCAAAAGAAATTGCAGACAGTTTAGGAATTGATGCACAAGATGCCAAACAAATCAAAGCCATTCACGATGAGTATGTCGTTAAGAAATAAATTCATCATTGTAGCTTGTTCGTTTTTCTGGTTGACCGGAAATGCTCAAAAAGATCATGCTTTTAACCTAAAAATCAAAAAACGAGAAATAGTAAAAACGGGCACTTTTTTGGGATTGGAGCGCGGAAAATATTTTACGTTGAACTTTGGGGTTGAGCGTCAATGGCAAACGGTCAAATTAGTGAAACCTAGAACAAGCGCATTCAACCTGCAGTTTGATTATAACTTGTTTCAAAACACTATTGGTATGCAAACGGGCATTTGGTCCAAAACAGGACGTTTGAACATTACCTATGGCGCACGTTTGTTTTGGCGCACTGATTTTTCAGCGCATCATCAAATTGGTTTTGCCCCGAATGTTGGTTATAAATTAGCCCAAGCACATTTTCAACTCGGAGTAAACGTTGCACGTTCGCCCAATTTTGATTTTATTGGCAATGTCTTTTACGCATCCTTGCGCTGGGTTTTTGTGCAAACTAGGGATGTAAAAAAAGGATAAAAACAGTAGCAACATTTTCTTTTAATAGATTTTTTTTCAATTGCCTTCTTTATTTTTTGATAATTCAATTGCCGTATTTGAAGATTAAAAGATAGTTTTTATTCATTTGCCCTTTAATTTTAACAAAAAAATCCACAAAAGTGTTACCTAATTATTATTTATTTTATACTTTTAGGGTCAATATGACACTAAGTTTAATTTATTAACTACAAAAAAAACGATTATGAAGAAAATTTTTACTTTATGCTCAGCGGTAATTTTCGGTGCTACAGTATTTGCACAGTCAAACATGCCAGGAATTACAATTTCTCCAATTCCAACTGATGGAACAACAGACATTACAATTTCAGTAGATCCTGCTCAAATTTGTATGCCTGCTGGAAAAGAATTAGATGCAGCATGGCCAGCAATTGGTTTCCATGGTGGAGTTATTTTGGCTGCTGGTGCATGGCAAAATGTTGTTAGTTGGGATGCAGCTACTGCAATTCAATTAACAAATGATGGTTCAGGGATTTTCTCTGCAACTTACAACCCAAGCACTTACTATTCAGTAGCTGCAGGTGAGTCAATTTTAGGTATCTCATTCGTATTAAATGCTGCAACTAACTTGGCTTCTGGTTGGGATGGTGAAGGAAAAGCATTTGATGCTGCTGGAGCTTGTTCTGACTTCTTTGTTTACTTTGCTGAATTAGGATTAGAGAATGATGCATTTGGAAAATTAACAGTTTCTCCAAACCCTGCAACAGCTTCTACAGTATTTGCATTGGAAAACCAAGGTGAGGCTACAATTCAATTAGCTGACTTAGCTGGTAAAATTGTATCTACAACTGTAGGTAACGGTTCAATCGAAGTAAACACTTCAGATTTGAATGCAGGAACTTACATTTACACTGTAAAAGTTGGTGATTCAGTAAAAACTGGAAAAATTACTAAAAACTAAGAGAAATTTTTCTCTGTCAGGAAGCCTAGACATTGTCTAGGCTTTTTTTTGAGTTAAACAATTGAAACGTGTCACATTCAATTAGAAATTAAACATGAAAAACAGTATTTATGCGCTTCTATTTGCGCTAATTTCAACTTCAGCATTTAGTCAAATCCTAAGTGTATCTCCCGCTTTCCCTACAATCAATGATGTTGTTACTATCGTTTATGATGCAACAGAAGGAAATGGCGCACTAACAGGCGTTTCTCCCGTTTATGCGCATACAGGTGTTATCACCGGAACGAACTTAAGTGCTTGGCAATTCGTACAAGGAACATGGGGAACTGCTGATGCTTCCGTATTAATGACTAGTCTTGGAAATAATTTGTTTCAATTCACCATCGATATCGATCAATTTTATGGTTTCCCAACAGGTACAAATGTGAATTATTTATCGTTTGTTTTTAGAAATGCAGCAGGTACTATTGTTGGAAGAAGTGCTACAGGAGCTGATATTTACTACCCTGTTTATCCAGCTAATTCAGGATTGTTAGGAAAAATATTTCATCCAGATGGTTTGACCGCTCTTGACATTGGTGATCAATTACCAGTTGTTGCGCTAGCCAATCAAAATGCTTCGTTGACGTTAAAAGATAACGGGACAACAGTAGCAACAGTATCAAATAATAGTCAATTAAATCATACCATCACTGCTTCGGGTGTTGGCAATCATTTGTTAGAGTTTGTAGTGAACAATGGTTCAACTACTCTTATCGATTCGGCATATTATACTGTTAATCCTCTAGTGAATTACCAAAATCCACCTGCAGGCATGAAGAATGGATTGAATCACTTATCCGATTCTTCTGTGTTGATTCAATTATTTGCACCTGAAAAAGAACATGTTTACCTTATCGGTGATTTTTCACAATGGCTCGCACAAGCAAATTACCACATGAACTGTTCGTTGGATTCAACCACTTGGTGGACAACAGTTTCAGGATTAACACCGAATCAATTTTATGGTTATCAGTATTTGATTGATAATAATTTGAAATTAGCCGATCCATTAAGTACATTAATTGCTGACCCAAATAACGATAATGCAATTGATACAGTTACTTATCCCAACAGATATACCTATCCAACTAATTTGACTAGTGGATTTGTTTCCTTATTCAAAGTGGGTGAAACACCTTTCAATTGGCAAAACGTTAATTTCACAAAACCACCTAAAAAAGAGTTGATGATTTATGAATTGTTGGTGCGCGATTTTGTTGCGAAACACAATTATCAAACATTGATTGATACACTTGATTATTTGGATAGTCTTGGAATAAATGCAATTGAATTGATGCCAGTTAGTGAATTTGAAAACAACGAAAGTTGGGGATATAACCCTAGTTTTCACATGGCATTGGATAAATATTATGGTTCTCCAGCACATTTCAAACAATTCATAGATGCGTGTCACAGTCGAGGGATCGCTGTAATTATGGACATAGCTTTGAATCATGCATTTGGTCAAAACCCAATGGTGAATATGTATTGGAATGCTGCAGGTAATACAACCGCTGCAAATAACCCGTGGTTCAATGCGGCTTGTCCGCATGCACCTTATTGTTGGGGGTATGATTTGAACCACGAAGTTCAAGCAACTAAAGATTATATTGATCGGGTTAATCTATATTGGATGGATGAATTCCACATTGATGGATTCCGTTTTGATTACACGAAAGGTTTTGTAAATAGTGCAGCTGGATTTAGTCAAACACGTATCAATATTTTAAAACGAATGGCAGATACCATTTGGGCACATCATCCAGGTGCTTATATTATTTTAGAACATTGGGCAGATAATAGTGAAGAAATTCAACTGTCTAATTACGGTATGATGTTGTGGGGAAATGTAACGTATGATTACCGCAATGCTGTAAAAGGTTTTTCATCTAATTTTTCGAGTGGAATTTACTCGAATCGTTCGTGGACCCAACCGAATTTAGTAACATACATTGAAAGTCACGACGAAGAACGTGCGATGTACGATGCAATTACCTATGGTAGTTCAGTGAATGCATTACACAATGCAAAGTCATCTTATATCGCCTTGGCGCGTTCTGAAGCGGCTGCAGTGATGCTATTGACAACTCCAGGTCCGAAAATGATCTGGCAATTTGGTGAAATGGGGTATGATTTTACCATTAATTACGGCTGTCGTGTTTGTAATAAACCAATTCGTTGGAATTACTTGGATCAAAGTAATCGAAAACGATTGTTCGATGTGTACAAAGCAACGATGAATTTACGTCAAAACTACCCGACTTTCCAGTCGTTGACATTTACACATGCATTAACTGGAACAATGAAACGCATCGTCTATACTCATCCAACAATGGATGCTGTTGTAATGGCTAATTTTAGTGTGCAGGTGACAAATACAACAGGGAGTTTTACTTCAACTGGCTGGTGGTACGAATATTTCACAGGAGATAGTGTTAATGTATTGACAACCAATATGGCGATGACTTTCCAACCTGGTGAATACCGAATTTACACGCAACAGCGTATAACAAAACCTTCTATTTTATCAGTTTTAGGTTTAGCTGATTTCTCCAATGATTTTTCTGATTTAGCTGTTGTGCCTAATCCATTTAACAATGAATTGGAAGTTGCTTTTGAAGCACAAAACAATGAACCTTGTGTGCTTCAGATCATTGACTTAACAGGAAAAGTAGTATATAGTTCTCAACTAAATAGTGATGGATCAGGAAATTATTATGATGTAATATCGCTTGGTCATTTAGAAGTTGGCACTTATTTCTTACGATTAAGAAATGGTGATAATATTCAACAACAGAAAATAGTAAAAATGTAATTTTACGAAGTATTCAAAACAAAAAAAGCACTCAATTGAGTGCTTTTTTGTTTGCTATTGTTGTTATCTTGTTACTGTAACTGATTTACCTTGTATAAGTGAAATCTCATTCCCGTAAACTGAAGCAGCAACAAGTTCACTTCCATTATTCGTTATGGAAACTTGTTGCGCATTACATTTTATATCGAGGGAGTTACCTTTGAAGTAGATTTTAAACGCATAACCATTCCATTGTTTCGGTAAAGTTGGATTGATTGCCAACCCTGCTTCTGTTACGCGAACACCTGCCATACCTTCAACAATACTCATCCATGTTCCAGCCATACTAGTTATGTGCAGTCCTTCATGTACTTCACGGTTGTAATCATCTAAGTCTAAACGAGATGTTCTTAAATACATTTCGTAAGCTTTATCAGCATCACCAATTTTTGCAGCTAGAATAGCGTGAACACAAGGCGAAAGTGATGATTCGTGAACCGTTTTTGGTTCGTAATAATAAAAATTATCCTTGATTACCTCATCACTAAAATGGTCTTCAAACAAATAAACGCCTTGTAGCACGTCTGCTTGTTTAATAAAGACAGAACGCAAGATTCTATCCCACGACCAATGTTGATTGATTGGACGCTCTGAATCAGGTAAATCGGTTGCATTTAACAGCTCTTTGTCTGTAAAACCATCTTGTTGTAAGAAAATATTGGTGTTTTCTAAATGTGGGAAGTATACATTCGCTGCAATTTTTTCCATTGCTTCTTTTTCGCCTGAACGCAATAGAACAGCATCGTTTTTGAAACGCTCTTCCACTTCCAACGAAAATTGGATACACCAACGAGCAATGTAATTGGTGTACCAATTGTTATTGACGTTGTTTTCGTACTCATTTGGCCCAGTTACACCCAACATTACATATTGTTGCTTCTCGTTCGACCAATTGAATCGTTGTGCCCAAAAACGAGCAATACCTAACAACACGTGTCGTCCAAATTCACGCACATATTCCCAATCGTCTGTGTGACGAACGTAATTGTACACCGCGAAGGCAATTGCTCCATTTCGGTGAATTTCTTCAAACGTGATTTCCCATTCGTTGTGACACTCTTCTCCGTTCATGGTCACCATCGGATACAAGGCTGCGCCGTTTTTGAAACCTAATTTTTGCGCATTTTCAATTGCTTTGTCCAATTGGTTGAAACGGTATTTCAGCAATTGTCTAGAGATCTCTTGCGGAGCAGTTTTTAAGTAAAACGGAATACAATATGCTTCCGTATCCCAATATGTTGCACCGCCGTATTTTTCACCGGTAAACCCTTTTGGTCCGATGTTTAGTTTTGCACTTTTACCTGTATAGGTTTGGTACAAGTGATAAATATTGAAACGAATGGCTTGTTGCGCTGAATTATCGCCTTCAATTTTCACATCTGCATTGACCCAAATGGCAGCCCAAGCAGCTTTGTGTTCGTTGTAAATTGCATCAAAACCACGTTGATAAGCTTCTGTAACGGTATTGATCGCTGCGGCAACTGTATTGAATTCGGAGTGATTGATAGTTGACGTAACAGAGACATATTTTTTCAAGGTGTATTTTTTTCCTTGACTTAAAAAATGCTCAAAGTGGTTGTCAACATATAATTCCTCTTGGCGTACATTTGGGTGAATGTCTAATAAGTTATCCTCTTCCCAAAATGAAAAACGCATCGCAGTTGCGACCAAGAAATTCGTTTTTTTCGTACGGCAACTGATGACTCCTTTTTTAGGACCTACACGTTCTGTGTCAGGTGTCCAGAAAAACTCATCATAATTCGCATCTGAATTTGTTACATTACCATCCAAATAAGGTGTGAAATGAACATTTCCTGAAAAATTGAGTGGTGTAATGGAATAAGAAATCGCAGCTAATTCTTCGTTGTGCATGGAGCAAAAACGAATCGATTCAACTTCAATTTCTTTGTTGTTTGGTAATACGCATCGAAATCTTCTTGTCAATGTACCAGTGAACATATCCAATTCACGGTAAAAAGATTTGATTTGTGCAGTTGCTAAATCGAGTGGGGTATGATTGATTTCAATTGAAATTCCGATCCAGTTACTTGCATTCAATACTTTTGCAAAGTATTCAGGGTAACCATTTTTCCACCAACCAACTCTTGTTTTGTCGGGATAATAAACCCCACCTACATAACTACCTTGTAATGTTTTTCCGGAATATTTTTCTTCAAAGTTGGCACGTTGTCCAAAACTTCCATTTCCGATTGAAAATATACTTTCTGCTTGTTCTTGCTTGCTTGCATCAAACTTACTTTCGATGATTTTCCATTCATCAATTTCAAACAAGTTATTCATTTTTTAAAATTTAAATTCTGTTAAATCAGTTAAATAGGCATCGCCTAATGCTTCAATTTCTTTGTTTCCAACTGCGACAGCATAGAATCCACCAGCTTTTGCAGCTTGTATTCCGCTCGATGCATCTTCAAATACAATACATTCTTCGGGTAAAACTCCTAGCGCTGATGCACCTTTCAAAAACACTTCCGGATGAGGTTTTGGATAATCAACCATTGTTCCGTCAACGATAATTTTGAAGTATGAAGTAATTCCTAATAAATCCAAAATAAAAGGGGCGTTTTTGCTCGATGAGCCAACTCCTAAAAGGATTCCTTTTTTTGTAGCTTCTTCCAATAATGCCAATACACCTGGAAGTAAATCTGCTTTTGAAAGCGTTTGAATTGATTGCAAATAAAATTCATTTTTTGTTTGAAGCAATGCATCAAAGTAATCTTGATCAATCGTTTTATTGGCCAATGCCAAGATAGCTTTCAACGAATCAACACGACTTAAGCCTTTTAATTGCTCGTTTTCTTTGTGTCCAAAGTCAATTCCTAATTCGTCTGCAGTGCGTTTCCAAGCTACGTAATGATTTTGTTCTGTACTGACGATAACACCGTCAAGGTCAAATAATAATCCTTTAATTGTCATTTTACTGTTTCTTCTTTTAATCGTAACGTAAGTATTCCAGCAAGAATCAACAAACATCCACCGATTGTTACTGCCATGATACGAGAATCGCCTAAATAAGTGTGCATGATTTTACCAAAAAACAACGAAGCGATGATTTCTGGAATAACTATAAAGAAATTAAACAAGCCCATATAAACACCAATTTTATTTGACGGCAAACAATCGCTCAACATCGCGTAAGGCATTGATAAAATACTACTCCAAGCGATACCAACCATTGCCATGATCACTAATAACATGAATTTATCATCAGCACCACCAACAAAATTGATTCCGATCAAACCAATTCCACCAATAAGTAAACTCATAAAGTGTGTGTATTTTTTGCCAATTTTACCTGCGATAAATGGTAAACACAAGGCAAAAAGTAAGGTCACAATATTTTCAACAGAATAACTCAAACCTGCATAATTTTGACCTTCTGCATATAGTGCATCACCAGTTTTTCCTTTGAAAATTTCAGCAGCAACAGTCGGCGTGTAATAGAACCACATTAGAAATAAACCTGGCCAAGTAACAAACTGAATCAACGCCAATTGTTTCATTTTCTTCGGCATGTTTTTGATAGCGTCTCCTATTTCGTTGAACCCGTTTTTGAAGCTGCGCTTGTTTTCTTTTAGGTGTTGTAAGTCTTCTTCAGTAGGTGGATATTCTTTTGTAGTAAAAACGGTATACAATACAGCTAAAAGAAATGCAATCGCTCCAATGTAAAAACTCCATTTCACATTATCAGCTATGGTTCCTTTAGCTGCAGTAGAACTTACATGAAACCAATTGGTAAAAATCCAAGGTAGCGCACTTGCAACTGTTGCTCCAATTCCAATAAAGAAACTTTGCATACTGAATCCAAACGTACGTTGTTTTGCAGGTAATTTATCTGCAACAAACGCGCGAAATGGTTCCATTGAAATATTAATCGAGGAGTCCAAAATCCAAAGTACACCAGCCGCCATCCACAACGAGCCAACATTTGGCATGATGAACAAACACAACGAACTTAAGATGGCGCCTATTAAGAAGTAAGGTCTTCTTCTTCCTAAAATCGGATGCCATGTTCGGTCACTTAAATAACCAATAATTGGTTGAACAATTAATCCAGTTAATGGAGCGGCAAGCCATAACAAAGGAATTTCATCTGGTTTGGCATCTAAGCTTTCATAGATTGAACTCATGTTTGCCATTTGGAGTCCCCATCCGAATTGAATTCCCAAGAATCCAAAACTCATGTTCCAAATTTGCCAAAAGGATAGTTGTTTTTTTTCCATAGTAGCGGGTTTAATCGTTTAAGCGCAGTTTACTTTGAATATACTTGGTATCCCCAAGCAGGTAATTCCATCGTCCCTTTGTTTTTTAACTTTCCTTTTTTACCAGAAAACAAATTCGTGTACTTTCCGCAAATTTTAGCTGAATCGTACGTGAAAACTTGTCCTTTGTTGGATAAATTAATGAATACAACAACTTGATTTTTACCGTTAGTGCGCGTGTATGCGATGTATTCTTTGTTTTCAGGGGTTGTTAAAAACGTCAAATCGCCACCCGCCATTCCATTCCAAAGTGCAGGATTTGTTTTGTGTAAACCAAGTAATTTTGTATAAAAACCAACCATGTCCATTTTGGACCAATCGATGGTGTCTTTTTCAAAAAAGCGCAAACGTTTGTCTAACGAAGTTTCTTGACCGTTGTAAACCAAAGGCATGCCATTAATTGTTCCAGCTAAAACAGCGAAAGCAAAACGACCTTCGCCCATGCGCTCCATTTCAGTTCCGTTCCATGAATTTTCATCGTGGTTAGATGTAAATTGCATGCGGTAAGCATTGGCAGGGAAATTTATGTTTTCTTTTTCGAAATATGTAAAAATGTCTGCAGCAGATTTTTCGCCTTTTGCAATTTTGTTCATGATGCTGTGAAATTCCCAGCCATAAGACATGTTGAAACATACTTGGTGGTGTGCAGGATTTTCTGCTTCAGCAAGCATGAAGACATTTTTCACTTTATCTAATTCGATACGTGCTTCTTTCCAGAAATCAACAGGAACCCAGTCCGCAACATCACAACGGAATCCATCGAGATCAAAGTCAGTTACCCAGTATTTCATAGCGCCAATCATTGCAGCACGCATTTCTTTTGAATCGTAATTTAGGTCAGCGACATCCCACCAATCTGTTCCGATAGTTGGTTGCAAATTGCCAGTTGAATCAAGTGTGTACCAATCTTTGTGTCCTTGATCCACCCAAACTGCATCAGGAGAAGTATGATTTGGAACCCAATCAATGATAATTTTCATATCTAATTGATGAACTGCTTCGACCAAACTTTTGAAATCGTCTTTTGTGCCATATTCTGGATTGACTGCTTTGTAGTCTCTCACCGCATAATAACTTCCCAACGAACCTTTTCTGTTTTTCATCCCAATTGGATGAATAGGCATTAACCAAAGAATTTCTACGCCCATTGCTTTCAATCGGGGTAATTCCTTTTGAAAAGCTGCAAACGTTCCTTCTTTCGAAAATTGACGAATATTTACTTCGTAGATTGTTGCATCTGTTGACCATTCTGGAGTTGGTACAATTGTAACAGGTCTATCTTTTAATTTTTGTCCAAATGCTCCTAATGTCAAAGTAAGCAAAGCTGAAAATAAAATACCTTTTTTCATCGTAATGGGTTTTTAGTTTTTTTTAGTTTAGTTTTTAACCAATAATTTTTGGTGATAAGCAATCAATCCATCAATTGGTTTTTGGATAATATTCCCAAGCTCTACATTATTTACACCACAAGCTTTTTCAAGTTGTTTTCTGAATAAATAAGCAATTGAACCGATAAAATGCACAGGAACAACACGGTGGTTATCGTAACATTTCACGTGAATTTCAATAAAATGAACAAATCCTTTGAAAATCATTTCCTCAATATATGGGTCGTTTGCATGTTTGATAATGAACTTCATCATTGATGCAAGATACACATTTGCATTGGGTTGTTTGTACACGTGGTCAACAATTTGATCTTTGTCCAATCCTGTTTCATTGAAAAATGATTGGTGAATGTGTTCCGGTAAGCGTTTGTACAAATAATTTGCGAGCAATTGTTTTCCGAAATAAGATCCACTTCCTTCATCGCCCAAAATGTATCCCAATGCAGGAATAACTTCACTCACCACATTTCCATCAAAATAACACGAGTTGGAACCTGTTCCAATAATACATGAAATTGCAGGTATTCCGGTATATGTTGCATAGGCACAAGCAGTCAAGTCATGACCAACATGTACTTCAGCATTGGGAAATGCGCGCTGTAAACCACGTTCAATTATGCTGTTTAAATGTGGAGCAGAGCAACCAGCACCGTAGAAATATAATTCTGTAATTTTTTCTGAAAAATGAAATAAATCAGAATTTGATTGGATAGCATTGAAAACTGTATCTTCATCATGAAAATATGGATTCAAGCCCATTGTATTAAAGTTTAGGTTTTCTTGGTCTTGCACCAATACCCAATCGCTCTTTGTAGAGCCGCTGTCAACAACTAAAAGCATAGTAAAAAAACATCAATTTATAGCTATGTGTCAAAAGTACACTTTGCGAATATAGGAAAATCTTTTTTATCTTTGAAAATGCAACAGAAAAATAAGCACGAGTTAAATCCACGTGTTTCTGCCGACATAGTAATTTTTGGCTTTGATTTCAACCAGTTGAAGGTCTTGTTAATTGAACGAGAAAACCTGGATGCAACGGAAGGAATGAGCCAAGCTTTACCAGGGGATTTAATTTACGAAAACGAAGATTTGTACATGGCAGCAAGTCGAATTCTGAACGAATTAACAGGCTTGAATAATATTTATTTGGAACAAGTTGGTGCCTTTGGTGACCCTAATCGTTTGAATAAAGAGCAAGATAAATTGTGGTTAAAATCCGTCAGACAACAACCTGATGAACGCGTAATTACAGTTGCCTATTATTCATTGGTAAATTTAAATGATTACGTTCCGCAAGCTTCTTCCTTTGCTAAATCAACGTCTTGGATTCCGTTAAATGAAATTGCTGAATTAGCTTTCGACCATAGTAAAATATTGAGTAAAGCCCTTCAGAAATTGAAGGATAAAATCATGATGCAACCGATCGGATTTAATTTGTTGCCTGAAAAATTTACCTTTTCTCAATTACACAAATTGTATGAATCAATACTTGGTCGTGAGTTAGATAAACGCAATTTCAGAAGAAAAATGTTGAAATTAAAATTGGTTGAAAGTTTGGATGAAAAGCAAGAAGGGGTTCCGCATAAACCCTCTCGTTATTTTAAATTCAACGAAGAAAATTACAACCGATTAATTGAAAACGGGTACGATAATTTTGGTTTTTAACCCTGTATTTCAAGACTTAACATAAATTTTCTTTTTAGTTAGTGTAAAAATGACATAAAGATTGTATATTTGAATCTATAAATGACTAAAATGAGTACAATCAATACAAATCAACAGCAAAAAAGTCCCTTGGCAATTACGCCTTTTAACATCATCGTTTTTGGTGGTGATGGCGATTTAGCTGTTCGAAAAATATATCCAGCTCTTTTCCATCGTTTTGTGGACAATCAGTTAGATGTGCCTTTTCAGATTTTTGCCATCAATCGTTCGGAAGAAAAGCGCAAGCTGTTTTTTGATAAATTAAAATCGTTTTTAGTTGAATCAATCGATTACGATTTGGACAAGAAAATCTTGGCTTCGTTTTTAGAGAAGTTACAATTGATTACTATTCCAACTCATGATATTGCTGACTATGCGGAATTAAAGGCTGCTTTAGATGCGCATCCAAATTACCAAAATATTTATTACTTATCGACACCATCTGATGCTTTTGGTGAGATAAGCGATGCATTGAAACAATGTGGGCTGATTAACGAACATTCAAAAGTGGTACTTGAGAAACCATTAGGGAATTCGTTGGAATCATCGATTCGTATTAATTCAACAATTAGTTCATCTTTCAAGGAGAATCAAATTTACCGTATCGACCATTATTTAGGAAAAGAAACGGTTCAAAATTTAATGGTTCTTCGTTTTGCCAATCACTTATTCGAACAAGCGTGGAGTTCAGAACACATTGAATCTGTTCAGATTACTGTTGCTGAGAGTTTGGGCGTTGAGTCACGTGGCGATTACTACGATCAAAGCGGGGCGTTATTGGACATGGTTCAAAATCACTTGTTGCAATTACTTTGTTTGATTGCAATGGAACCACCTGCGCAATTAGAGGCTGACTTTGTGCGCAATGAAAAGTTAAAAGTATTAAAATCGTTGCGTTTATTGACAGCTGATTCCGTACAAATAGATACAGTGAAAGGTCAATATACACGTGGTAAAATGAAAGATGTCCAGGTGAATTCGTATTTGGAGGATATTCACAAATACGAATCTCAAACAGATACTTTTGTTGCCATCAAAGCTTTTATTGATAATTGGCGTTGGAAAGGAACGCCATTTTATTTGAGAACTGGAAAACGAATGGCAAAGCGCTATTCAGAAATTGTAATTACGTTCAAAACGGTGAAACACAATTTGTTTTCAGATGATGGGGACATTCCAGGAAATAAATTAATCATGCGTTTGCAACCAGAGGAGCGTATTGAATTGGTTCAAATGACCAAAGTACCAGGTCCTGGTGGTTACCGTTATAAGCCAATTTCATTGATATTGGATTACATGGATTCATTCCACGAGCGTTTCCCAGAAGCATACGAACGTTTGATCATTGATGTATTACGTGGAAATCAAACCTTGTTCATGCGCCAAGATGAATTGGAAGCAGCTTGGATTTGGATTGAATCGATCTTAGACGGCTGGAAAACAGCTGATATGAAAAATATTTTATACGAAGCAGGTTCTTGGGGTCCAGGTGAACGCGTTATGGATCCAAAACACACTTGGTCAACATCTTTAAAATTCCCAGATGAAACAGTTTGATTCAAAACAGGAGTTAGAAAAGGAGTTGGCAACTGCGATTGCTCATGAATTGAAAAAAGCAATCAAAGAATTTGGGAATGCACGCTTGCTGCTTTCGGGCGGTTCGACACCTGCAAATCTTTACAACTTGCTTTCAGGAGCTCAAATTGATTGGTCAAACGTACTTGTTGGATTAGTAGATGAACGTTTTGTTCCAATCTCACATCCAGGAAGTAATGAGGCATTATTGATTAAAACCATCCAACAAAACGAAGCACGCGATGTACGAATTGTCAGTATGGTAACTGATGCTTCCAATGAAGCAGCAAATCTAGTTCAAGTAAACAAAGCTTACCAACCATTTATCGAACGTACAGACGTTGTGGTACTTGGAATGGGAGAGGATGGTCATACAGCATCACTTTTTCCAGGAGACGAACAATCAGAAGCGTTGTTAAACGGAACGGCTAACGGAATTTATTCAACGATTGCTCCAGTTGACCCAACCAATCGGATTACGTGTTCAAAAGAACTATTATTAAACGCACCAGCATTATTTTTAATGATCGTTGGCGAAAATAAATTAACTGTTTACAACAAGGCAGCAGCGAATAAATACCCTATTTCGTATTTTCAGACAAACCTTGCTGTTTATTATGCAATAAAATGATGAATCAAGTTATTTCTGCTGTCACAGCACGTATTGTTGAAAGAAGTCAAACAACGCGTGCCGCATATTTGGAGCAAATGAACACGCAGTTTCAAACGGTTGCTGTTCGTAGTGGCTTACATTGTGGCAATTTAGCACATGCGTTTGCTGGGTGTGGTGCTCATGATAAAGCGCAATTAGCAGCTGATATTCAACCTAATTTAGGAATTGTTACCGCATACAACGATATGCTATCGGCGCATAAACCGTACGAAAATTATCCCCAAGCAATTCGTGCACATGCAAATAAATACAATGCAGTTGCGCAAGTAGCAGGAGGAGTTCCGGCTATGTGTGATGGCGTGACCCAAGGTCAAACCGGAATGGAATTGTCGTTGTTTAGCCGTGATGTGATTGCACTTTCTTCGGCAGTTGCATTGTCACACAACATGTTTGATGGCGTTCTTAATTTAGGGATTTGTGATAAAATAGTTCCCGGATTATTGATTGGTTCGTTACGATTTGGTCATTTACCAACGGTATTTATGCCAGGTGGACCAATGGAAACGGGAATAAGCAACGAAGAGAAGGCAAAAATCAGACAAGATTATGCCGAAGGTAAAATTGACCGTGCAGCCTTGCTAAAAGGGGAGTCGGATTCGTATCATTCTCCTGGAACGTGTACGTTTTATGGAACAGCAAATAGCAATCAAATGCTCATGGAAATCATGGGCTTGCAATTGCCAGGTTCAAGTTTTGTTAATCCAGGGACACCTTTGCGTGAAGCCTTGAACGAAGCAGCTGTAAAAACGGTTGTTGATTTGATTCATGCAAAATCGTTTGAAAGCTCTTTAGCAAGTATTGTTTCTGAAAAAACGGTTGTCAATGCGATTATTGGCTTATTAGCTACAGGTGGTTCAACAAATCATACGATACACATTATAGCGATTGCTCGTGCCGCTGGAATCATTATTAATTGGGAAGATTTTTCTGATTTATCGAAAGTCATTCCTTCGTTGACAAAAGTATATCCAAATGGTGCTGCAGATGTGAATCATTTCCATGCATCAGGAGGAATGGGCTTTATCATTCGTACCTTGTTAGAAAATGGTTTGTTGCATCAAGATGTATACACTATTCTTGGTTTTGGTCTTGAGAAATACAAGCAAGAACCAAAATTAATCAATGGACAATTGACATGGGTTGAAGGTGCAACAGCATCGTTGAACGAATCAATTATTCGTAGTGTTGCAAATCCATTTAGTCCAGAAGGTGGGATAAAAATGATGAAGGGAAATATAGGTCGTTCGGTGATCAAAACATCTGCTGTGGCACCTGAGCATTTGGTTGTAGAAGCTCCAGCTATTGTTTTTGATGAACAAGAAGATTTGATAAAAGCATTCAAAAATGGTCAATTGGACAAGGATTTTATTGCGGTAATTCCATTTCAAGGACCAAAACAAAATGGAATGCCTGAATTACACCAATTAACGCCTACGTTGACAATTTTACAAAAAAGAGGTTTCAAAGTTGCTTTAATTACTGATGGGCGTATGTCTGGTGCATCGGGTAAAGTTCCAGCTGCTATTCATATGGTACCTGAAGCGCGCGATGGCGGATTAATTGGAAAGATACAAACAGGTGATGTTATTCGTTTTGACGCAGAACATGGAACACTTAATTGTGTTACTGAAGGAGTTGAATCTAGATCTTTACGCACAAAAGATAACCATGCCTTAGGAATGGGAAGAGAATTGTTTATCAACATGAGAAACACTGTGTCTTCAAGCGAAGAAGGAGCAAGTTTTTTAAATTAAATAGGACATTATAATGAATCAGAATAATATTGCTGAAGTATTGAGTAAACATCCGGTTATTCCTGTTGTTACCATCAATAGTGAGACTGAAATTCCTACAATTGTTTCGACACTCAAGGATAATAACATTTATTGCATTGAGATTACGTTACGTACACCTTATGCGTTAGAAGCTATTGCTTATTTTAAAGCACATTACGCAAACGAATTTACTGTTGGAGTAGGGACAGTTGTGCAGCCTGAACAAGTTCATGCTGTAGCTCAATTAGTCGTTGATTTTATTGTTAGTCCTGGTATTAATAATGAATTGGGAATTGTATTAGAACAATCAGGAGTAGCATTTATTCCAGGAGTAGCAACTCCAAGTGATATATTAGTTGGTTTACAACGCGGGTGGGATGTGTTTAAATTCTTCCCTGCTAATTTATTTGGCGGTTTACCTGCATTAAAAGCGTACGGACAAGTTTTTCCTCATGTGCGTTTTTGTCCAACTGGTGGAATAACTGCTGCAACGAAAGACGATTATTTAGCATTGAAAAATGTTATTTCAGTCGGTGGTTCTTGGATGATGTAATAAGAAAGGGTTTCATACTGATAATAAAAAAGGGCTTCTAAATTTTAGAAGCCCTTTTATTATGAATTAACTATTGGTTAATTGTAACCAAAGTTTTGAGTTAAATTCGTATTCAACGCTAAATCAGCATTTGGAATTGGATACAGATTTAAGTAATCTGCTACACCTGTTCCAGCAACGTCATCACCACCTTTGAATGCCCATAAGTAAGAACCTGATGTAAATAATCCGAAACGAATTAAATCTGTTCTTCTTGTACATTCCCAGTGTAATTCACGTGAACGCTCATCCAAAAGAATAGATTCACTTAAAGCTGTGAAATTATGAGAAGCATTTCCATAAGCACGCTCTCTTAAGTCATTAACCAAACTTAAAGCTTTTCCATTATCACCGTTTCCTCCTCTAAAAGTTGCTTCAGCATACATCAAGTATACATCAGCTAAACGGAACATTGGGAAATCAGTATCAGTATACGGAGTAAGTGCATTGTTAGATGCTAAACTTCCATCTGTATTGATATTTCTGAATTTAGGTAACGCATAACCTTCTGTAAATTCATTCCAAGTCACCATTTCTTTTGTTTGGCCAGCAGTGTAAAATTGGTAACGAGAATCAGCAATAGAATCAGCAAATTTATTCACTAATTCAGGACGAGCTCTTAAGCCTCCCCATCCGCCATTTACACCATAGTCTTCTTTCACCATTGAACCACCGATAGAAGCACAAACTAAGAAAGTTGTTCCTCCCCATGATTGAATGAATTGACCATCATTAACTACTGGGAAAATAATTTCGGAAGAAGTGTGGTTATCTGCACGGAAATTTTTCACGTAATTATTTTCTAATTGGAAACCATTAGCAGGTGTCATGATTTTATCGCAGTATGTAACACACTCATCGTATTTCGTTATACCTGTATAAATTCCTGCATTTAAGTACATTTTAGCTAGTACAAATTGAGCAGCAGCTTTGCTCGCTCTACCATAAGGAACAACAGTAGGATCTAATAATTTGTTTTCTACATCTTTCAATTCTGATTCAATGTAGTTGAACAATTCCGCACGTGTGATACGTTCAGGCATGTACGAACCAGGTTTGTCATCTTCATCTACAAAAGGTACATTTCCATATAAATCCATTGCATGGTAATAACTCAACGCACGTAAGTAACGAATTTCAGCTTGAAAAGTTCTGATTTTCGTTTTGTCTGCTTCTGAGAATCCACGAGCAGTCATTTTTTCTTCTGTTGTTTCACGAACGAATTCGTTACACAAAGCAATTTGGAAATAGATACGGTTGTACATCATTTTGATAAATGTATTATCAGCCGACCATTTCATTTTGTCCAAATCTTCAACTCCAACATCAGCCCAACCACAAATCACTTCATCAGTTGGGAATTCTTGTAAGTAAAACAAGGCACGAACGTATTGTGCAAAACCTTCATCTGGAGTGATGATATCCGCACTTCCAGCAGGGCCATTTTGTCCTGTTACGGATAAACCACCATACATTTTAGCGATGATGTTTTCATAATTATTGATATCGCCATAAACAGCTTCAGCTGTTAAACCATATTTTGGTTGTAAATCCAATTGTTTTTTACATGAAACAGCAGTTATCATTGTAAAAGCAAAGAATAATAAACCTGTAATTTTAATCGTTTTCATAGTTCTAATGATTAAAAGTTAAATGTAAAGTTCAATGAATACATGCGTGGACGTGGGTACGAGTTATTATCGATTCCACCGCCAATTTCTGGATCTAATCCTTTGTATTTTGTCAATACAAATACATTTGAAACAGTCAAAGCAACGCTCATTTTATCAAATTTACGTCCTACGTTTAAATAATCCATACGTAAGAAATTTGCTTTCTCTAAGTAGTGGTCACTTAACAATTGACGTTCATTATTCTTAAGTACCTCATCTTCATAATATAAGTTAGAGATGTTGTTCAAGAATCCTAACGTACCGTTAATTGCTTGGTAAGTTGCATTGTTTGAATGAATGTTGTTGTAAATAGTTCCACCCAACTCACTTCTCATCGATAAACCTGCGAACCAGTTTTTGTATGTTAAATTGAATGATAATCCCAAGAATACTTTTGGAGCAGCTTGTCTCGTAATATAACGGTCATCGATATTGATTTTACCATCATTATTTCTGTCAACAAATGCATGGATATCTTTCCATTTATCAGCTGTAGTAATTTGACCATCATTGTTTACATCAATTGTCGCTTGTTGTCCTTCTTGGATCATGTTTCCAGAACCATCGTATTGTTGTTCGTAAACAAAATAAGAGAACGTTGGCATACCAATTTGGTGAATTTGAATGGTGTTTGCAATACCGCTAATTCCTCCAACTAAAATACCTGGTGATTTTGGATCATTGATTTGCGCCAATTTAGTCACTTCATTTTTGTTGAATGTAGCATTCGCCATCATATCCAAACGCAAGTCTTTTTTAGCAATCAATCCAAAGTTTGTCATGACCTCAATACCTGTGTTCTTCATTCCACCAACATTTGTCAAAATAGCGTTTGTAAAGTTAGTACCTGCAGGCACACTTACAGTTGCTAATAAATCAGATGTGTTTTTTTGATATACATCAATTGAACCACTAATACGATCGTTTTTCAAACCGAAATCAATACCAATGTTAATAGATGAAGTAGTTTCCCATTTCAAGTTTGCATCGTATCCATTTGGACGGAATGTTGTGTAGTATTGACCACCAAACGCATATTGTGCTGTTGTTTGTCCTGGGAAGTAGTTTCCAATGTATGAGTAATCACCAATTCCGTCTTGTTGACCAGTAACACCCCAACCTGCTCTTAATTTTAATAAGTTAATCCATTTTACGTTTTTCATGAATTTCTCTTGAGAAATTACATAAGCTGCAGAAGCTGATGGGAAGAATCCCCAACGTGTTTCTGGACTAAAACGAGAAGAACCATCGTAACGTAATGAAGTATTGAATACATATTTATCGTTGAAGGTATAAATACCACGACCATAGAACGATAATAATGCATTTTCTGTAAAGAATGGATTAGGATTAGCAGGACTAATGATTGAGTCACGTGCTTCGTTGTATGTTGGGTTGTTTGGACTAGACGTATTCCAGTTTTGGAACGAGTAACCACCTGTTAAGTCCAAGATATGTTTTGTGTTTTTACTTGTTTTGTTGTAATTCAAGTAAGCTTCAATTAGTTGGTTGTTTTTCTCTTGTCTGTACTCAGAATAACTTCCTCTTGAGTAATAACCTGAAGCTGATGAAGCTAATGTATTCACTGTACCAGCACCAGTTGCTTGGTCAACACCAACATTTACAACTGCTTTTAAACCAGTTACAAACGGGAATTTGTAGGATAATTTTGCGTTAGCAATCAAACGGTGTACATTACTAACATCTTGACGTTGTTTGATTAATCCAAGAGGATTTCTTGGTGCCAATACATTTGGTTTTCCATTTTTCACCCATTCGTAGTAACCTCCAAATGCTTCGTTGCCAGAGTAAACAGGTTGAGTAGGATCAAAGTATGCTGCTCCTAAAGCTCCTCTGTTTGCAAAATTATTTCTCGTTTCAACGTAACGCATGTTCACTTCCGAAGTCAATGTGTTTTTGAAGAAAGAAGGTGTTAAGTTCATTGCAAATGAAGTTCTATTGAAATAGTCATCCAATAATATTCCGTTTTCATTTCTGTTTCCAATTGAAATACGGTAAGGCAATTTTTTCAATCCACCTGATACAGAAACGTTATTGTCCATTGTGTAAGCAGCACGGAATACTTCACGTTGCCAATCAGTATTTGATGAACCTAACAATCCTTTTTGTGTTGCTGTACCTTTTGCATTTACCAATGCTCTAAAATCATCACCAGTTAACACATCTGCATATTTTGCAATGGTTGAAATGGAATGTTTTGATTCAAAACTTACTTTGAATTTATTCGCATCACCTCTTTTTGTAGTCACCAAAATGACACCATTTGCTGCACGTGAACCGTAGATTGCTGTTGCAGATGCATCTTTTAAGATAACAAACGATGCAATATCATTTGGATTGATCAATGCTAATGGATTGGAAGCTCCTGAGATACCACCGTTATCCAACGGAACACCGTCAACAACAATTAATGGGTCATTACTTGCGTTAATTGACGTTCCACCACGCATACGAATCGTACTTCCTGAACCTGGAGCTCCATCGTTTGAAGTGATTTTAACTCCGGCTGATTTACCCATGATCAATTGCTCTGGTGTAGACACAGATCCTTGAACAAAGTTCTTATCTGTGATAATAGTAGCAGCACCAGTTAAATCTTTTGTACGTGTTGTACCATAACCGATCACAACTACTTCATCAATGCCAGATGACGCATCTTTTAATGTAACGTTTACAACTAAATCTTGTCCAGCTGCTAATGTTACGTCTCTCGTTTCCGATTTGTAACCATCATTTACATAACTAATGGTGTATTTACCCTCAGTTAAGCCTTTGATTTCATAAGCACCTTTATCATCTGTAGTAGCCCCTAAAGATTTACCAACTAATGTAATTGTTGCTTGAAATAATCCGGCTCCATCAGAATCAGTTACAGTACCTCTGATTTTGCCAGTTTGGGCAAATCCAAGGGGTGCTAGTAAGAGCATACCGAAAAGAGCTAGAAAAATTGATCTTCTGTTCGTTTTCATAAGTAATCTCAATTTAATTTAACTTTTCAATTGTTCAAATATATTTAACTTTTTTTAAATGTCAAATTGACACTAAGAAATTGTTACCATTTCATTTGAATTTTTTCCACCACTTTTGTTGTTTTTATCGTGATTTCCATTGTTTGGTTGGATGAATCATACCTTTTATCGATAATTTGAGCGTTTTTCAACGTGCATTTTTTTGGTGCTTTTTTTACACCATGAACAATAATTGTGATGTTTTTTTCTTCAAATTGTGAATGAGCACCTATTTCACTTGTAAAGATAAGCGCTAATTTTTTTCTTTTAGTTTGTTGTGATAAATGAAGTATGTTGAATTTTCCATTTGAAAAAGCATCAGGAGTTTTACCATCGTCCTCGTAGACATCGAATGCACTACAACAAACCGATTCATCGTAGAAGTAATGAACGATTACTGCATCTGAACGCAGCGATTCGGTGTTTTGAATTTTAGTAGACATCGGAACAAACGCACCACCTTTCACATAAGTAGGTAAGTAATTGATGTTCAATGAAACTTCTGCAGAATCACCTCCTTTATAAGTTGCTGTCGAATAGAAGTCAAACCAAAGTGACTTCCCAGGAAAGTAAATAGTTTGTGTCTTTTTTCCTTTTTCGAGAACAGGTGAAACTAAAAATGAGGGTCCCCAAAAATAGCTACTACAATTAGTCAAAAATGCTTCTCTGTCATCTTCAAAAAACAAAGGACGCATCAACGGCATTCCTGTTTGTTGGTTCTCAAAAGCAATGGAATAATTATAGGGAAGTAATTCGTAACGTAATTCAATTGCTTTTTTAATGATTTTCTTTGTTTCAGGTGTTTTGAAAATAACTTCTGAAGCAACTTGTTCTTGGGAGTGCGGTCGGAAAACCGGTTGAAAAACTCCGTATTGTAGCCAACGAATATATAATTCTTCGTCGTTATAATCGCCAGCAAAGCCTCCTAAATCGGAGTGCATGTAAGCCATTCCTTGCATTCCCATTTGCAAAGCAATTTCTGGTTGCGCAGCTAATCCGCCCCAAGAACGGTTGACATCGCCTGACCAAGGAATCATTCCAAAACGTTGTGAACCGGAATAACCGGCACGCATCAGGATAAATGGTCGTTCTGTTGGGTATTCGTTGCTGTAACCCGTTTGAATCATTCGTGCCCAATCGTGCCCATAAATATTGTGGACTTTGTTCGCTTTTCCAACGGCATGTAACAAGTTCTCGGGATGAACTTCAGGTTCGCCTAAATCTCCCCAGATACCACTCATTCCTTGTTTTTTTAAGCCCTTATAAATCCCCCAAAACCAATCACGACTTGCAGGATTATAAACATCGATCAAACCGGTATTACCGAAGTAAAAATCGTACGTAAACGGATTCCCCAAAGCATCTTTTGCTAAAAATGATTTTGCTTCGTTCCAACGTTTGGAAGTGGTTAAAATAAATGGTTCTGTGATTAAAACTGTTTTGACACCCATGTTTGAAAAATCACGCAACATTTTTTCAGGCTCAGGAAATGAATCGCTGTAAAAAGCTAAATTTCCCAAAGTACCTTGAATTTCTTTTCCAAACCAATACAAATCAAGTATGACTGCGTCCAATGGAATACTATCTTTTTTAAAGGTATTCACGACCTTTATCACCTCGGCCTGTGAATGGTAACCAAAACGGCTAGCAAAATTTCCAAACGCCCAACGCGGTGGGAGGGGTTGGGTTCCTGTTAATGCAGTATACGAAGCAAGTAATTGCGACCAATCGTCTCCCATGACAAGCTGAAAGCGAAGAGGTCCTCCGGTTGGTTCAAAGGAAATCGTATTGCTAGTTGTAGCTGCTAAATCAAGTGAACCGGTGTAGGAATTGTCAAAATGCAGTAAGTATTTTTTGGAACTAATTACAAGCGGCATACAGAAATTCATCTGTTCTGATCGGTATTCGTAACCGTAATGCGCTTTGTTGTACAATGCTAGTTTGTTTCCGCGACGGTTCATTCCCAATGCACGCGCTCCACCTCCATATAACTTTTCCGTATTATCAATTGTAATGTTCATTGAACGAATTGTTTCGTTCTTGATAGCTTGTACATCACTTATGATCAATTGACCTTGAAAATAATAATCGATTTTCAAAGGTGATTTCTGAATGTTTATTTTTACTTCGTGATGAGATAATTGTAGCGAATTTGCGTTTTCTTGCACTGTAAACGGCTGCTTATTCCGACCAAGAATAACCGCATGACTTGAATTATCTAAGGATTCTCCAGTTGGTACGAATACGGTTTCAATAATGTTGTCTTTCAACGATGCAAAATGATAAACACCTTGTTCTGTTTTTATAGAAAATGTTTCAGTTGTACTTTCAGATGAAATAACGTTGTTTTGTTTCGTTTGAGCGAGTGAATATAACCCAATGAAAAGGAAAACAAGTGAGAGTTTCAAAGCTTGCATAGTGTATTCGTTCGTTATTTTAATTCAAAAATAAATGCCGTTTTGGGCGCTATTTTCAATGATTTTTCCGTGAAATTCAAACCAGCATTGGTGAATATTTCAGTACCCGATTTATAATTCGTCAATACTTCATTGAAACGATTCAAATCAAGTGTTTGCTCCTGCAATGAATTGTTCATCACAACCATAACCGTTTGTTGTTCGTGAACCCTGAAATAAACATATACATTATTCTCTGGAACAAATTGAATTGTTTTTCCTTGGTGAACAGCAATGGCATTTTTCCGCCAATTGAATATTTTTTTTGTAAAGTCTAAGTAATATTTTTCTTCGTTGTTGATTCCTTGACCGGTAAATACATTTTTTGTATCACCTTCCCATCCACCAGGGAAATCTTTACGGATATCTGCATCGCCTTTGTCTTTTTCACCTTTCATGCCAACTTCACTTCCATAATAGATCTGAGGAATTCCTCTAACAGTTGCAATAAGCGTAAGACCCAAACGGTAATCGTTGATGGAAGGATAGATTTGATTGAAACGTCTGGTGTCGTGATTTTCCATAAAAACCAACATGTTTGAGGCATCTGCATACAAGAAATCATTGACAAAATTGTTGTATACCTTGATCATTCCCTGATCCCAAGAAGGTTTTGTGTCGTTAAAAACAGATTGGAATGCATCGTGAAGTGTAAAGTCCATCACACCAGGTAAATAGGTGTTATATGATTGAATAGCACTAATTGGACTGTTCTTTTGCCAGTAAGATATTTGTGCTTGATCTTGCAACCAAACTTCTCCCACCATGTTAAATTTCGGGTATTCATCCGTAATTGCTTTTGTCCATTTTGCAATACCTTCTTTGTCGTTATAACTATATGTATCAATTCGGAAACCATCTAAATTGGCTTCTTCAATCCACCAAATCGCATTTTGGATCAAATAATTTAACAAAAGCGGATTTCCTTGATTCAAATCGGGCATCGATGGAACAAACCAGCCATCTGCACAATATGTTAAATCTCTTTCAGAATGATTTTGATCCATTTGTGTGCTCATTCTGTAATTGGACTGTGCATAACCTGGGAATTGGTGAATCCAATTGTATGTTGGTAAATCCTTCATCATCCAGTGCATATATCCGATGTGGTTCGGAACCATATCTTGAATGATTTTCAAGTCTTTTGAATGTGCTTCAGCAACAAGTTTTTTATATAATTCATTGGTTCCGTATCGCGGATCTACTTTGTACAAATCACTTTGACCATACGTATGGTACGAATACGTTGAATCATTGTCTTCCATCATAGGTGTTGGCCAAATGGTAGTTGCTCCAATGCTTTTTATATAGTCAAGGTGATTGATCATTCCTTGTATATCACCGCCATGTCTTCCTCCTGGTTTTGAACGATTTCCTTTTTCAAAAACACTTGGGTGTGAATCATTTGCAGGGTCACCATTAGCAAAACGATCGGGCATTAATAGATAAACGACATCTTGAGGGCCAAAACTTTCTCTGTTTTTTGAACGTGCATCTCGGTTTTTTAATTCGTAGTTGATAGATTTTACAACTTTTTTTCCTGCTTTTAATTCAAAGGTGTACATCCCTGCCAATTTGTTGTACGTTTCAATTGTTACAAACAAGTAGTTTGGATTTTCTGTCTTAGTAACTCCTGCAATTTTAAGTTGATCGGAACTAATCTCATAGTTGGCAATTCCTTTTCCGTGCAATAATATTTCAACATTTGCATGTTCCATGCCAATCCACCAATGCGGAGGTTCAACATGGTCAATAGTAACTTGTGCAGTTACACGAAGCGCAGAAATTAAAATAAAAAAAGTAACTAATTGTTTCATGGTTTATTTATTTAATCTAATTGAATTGTTTTTTTACGGTTGCCAAATTGATCTTCGATAATAATCAATTGACCTTTTGTAGCGATTGAAATAGGCTGACCCAATAAATTATACGCCTTTGTTGGTAATCCAAAAATCGTATTTTCTTCGATACCCAAAGAACAAGGTATTGCAGGATTGGTATATACTGTTTGACTCAATGCACTAATAGCACGGGTGTCAATATAATCAGCAATCGAAGAAGTTATATGGCTGCCATAAGCTTGAAAAATAGCTTCTTGGAAGTCATTGTTATTAAAACCATAATCCAAACCTTTGTAGTTGTCTGCAAAAGCAGCTGGCGTAATCATTGTTTGAATTTGTTCTAGTTGCGGAACAAGGTTATTATAGTTGAACGAATTCGCAACTATTGAATCGACATAATGCGAAAAACGTTCTTTATAATAAGGTACTGCCATTATTTTTGTGTACAATGGACGAGTTCCAGATGACCAAGAATAAATATTTCTATTCGCCCAATTGGTATTAGACCAAGAAACACCGAATGTGTTGTCCATATCGTATTCCAAGAAAACAAATTTCCCATCGGAAGGGCGTTGATACAAGTAGTAATTGTTTTGATTGTATGCATAACCATCCCAATGTCCAATCAACACTTCACATGCAAGTGTTTTTAAATAAAGGTCTACATCAAAAACTTCATTAATTGCACAAGTAAAATTTGAAGATGAGGTATTGTTTAGCACATCAATAAAGTGTATTAATCCTGAATAATCATCTGCTGATTTATTCGTTTTTAACTCATAAGTACTTTTGTAGCTGTTTTCATTTGTCCCCAAATAACTCAAATTCGACCCCCAAAAACACTTGTATAAATTACCGGTATTATCATTGGTGAAGCGACGTTGTAAAAACTCTTCATCGATGTGTTCTACATTCAAGTACAAACCTCGGTATTGATTATTGATGTATAATTTCACATAACTTGTTCGTGCGCTTGGCACTCCTGCTTCACGCAGCACCATGTTTGATAATTGTGAACGCAAAATTGAAACATCGTTGTGTTCACCGTTCAAATTCATTTTTTCTAAGTTCTTCCATTTTCGTCCTGATACGTATGTATTGAATGAAACTTTGAACGATTTTTTTGCAGCATTACGTGATGTGTTTCCACGAAGTCTAAATCCAATATTTTCGACGGTATCACTTCCGTTTGTAGATTCGTAAATAAATCGTGCAGTAAATTCATAATCCGAATTACTATTGGATGGATCAAGAAGAATGGACAAACTATCTGTTGGTATTGTAATTCGCACTGTTGCTACTTCATTTTGAAGGAATGCTTGGTTGTTTTGTGGATGAACTAATTGAGAATAAGCTTTTTCAATAATTGAAAAGCTTGCTAGAATTAGTAAAAAAGGAAGAATAATTCCGCGCATAAAGTATTAGTTATTGTACGAATTTACAAAAATCAATCAAAGGTTAGTGTAATTTTGACAGTTATTCTTTTTTCCTGCAACTAATGTGCAGACATATCTTTCTCTTGTTTGATTCTTTGTAACAGAAATAGATTCTTTCAGCTAGAACAATAAAAATCTCGTTAACAAACAATATATTTGCGGATTAAGAGTTATTTTAACTTCACAAGAACACGTTCTTATTTGCATGAAAAATTGGTTTTTATTTATTGTTATTTCCTTCATTTCACTTGTTATTTCAAGTTGTTCAACGGAACGCAATACATTATTAAGTCGCACTTACCACAGTACAACTGCACATTACAACGGTTATTTTAATGCCAATGATTTGTTGCGTTCTTCGTTAACGCAGTATCAAAATGGGTTAAAAGAGAATTATTACACTGTTTTACCTATTCGGCCATTGCCAAATGAAGAAGAGGTGAAAGCGCTTTACACTCCAATTGACACTGCAATTTCAAAATGTACGAAAGTTATTCAACGCCATGCAATGCCTTCAATGGATAAGCCTTCGTTGAAAAAAGATGAACACAATACGTGGATAGATGAAAATTGGTTAACCATTGGGATTGCGAACTATTACAGAAGAAATTACGATGGTGCCCTCAAAAATTTGGAATACGCAAAAAAGTTTTTCGCAACTGATAAAACAGCATATTTTGCCGAAATGTGGATTGCTCGCGTGCACATAGAAGAAGGTCGATACACGGAAGCAATTCTTTGTCTGAACAATTTGGATAGCTCAGCAGAAGCGTTCAAACAAGCCGAAGAAGAAAAAAAATCTGAGAAGTCAAATAAAAAGAAACCACTTGTAAAGAAAGGCAAAAAATCAGCAACTGACGAAAAAACCGTTGCTCCTTTTCCAAAAACATTGTTATTTGATTTGGCTGTAACAAAGGCAATGCTTTCCGAAAAAAAGAACGACAAAGAAGGTATGATCAAAGCATTAACGGAAGCTATTCCTTATGCGAAAAAATCAACGGAAAAAGCGCGACTACATTTTGTTTTAGCTCAATTACAAGAGCAAAAAGGTGATCGACAAGCAGCAGCATTGAATTATGCTAAAGTGTTGAAATATAACGCTTCCTTTGAGATGAGTTTTAATGCGCGTTTGAAAAAAGCATTGAATGCAGGGGGAGAAAAAGTGGTCAAAGATTTGAATAAATTGTTGCGTGATACAAAAAATGCAGAATTTAAAGATCAAATATTTTACACTCTAGCTCAAATATCGTATAATGATGGAGATGTTGAAAAAGCAATAGAACATTACACAAGTTCTGCTTTTTATTCGAATACCAACAAGTATCAAAAAGGGCTTTCATACGAGAAATTAGGCGACATCTTTTTTGGTAGAAAGTTGTATGTACCTGCTCAAAAATATTACGATAGCTGCTCAAAAGTAATTCCTGAGAATTATCCAAATTTTATTGGTGTAAAAAACAAAGCAGAAAAGTTGCAAGCTTTGGTAAAAGCAATTGAAACTGCAACCTATGAAGATAGTGTACAACGTATTGCTGCGCTTTCTCCCGAAGATCAATTAGCCTTTGCGAAAGACCTTGTTAAGAAAATAAAATCAGACGAAGCGCGCAGAAAAAAACAGGAAGCCGAAAAATTAGCGCTTTTGCAAGCTGAACGGTCGAATGCTCCTGCAACAGGTAATGGTTCAAAGTTTTATTGGAACAATGAAAAAGCGAAGACGGAAGGATTTGAAGAATTCAAACGCCAATGGGGGCAACGTGTAAACGAAGATGATTGGCGTCGCTCTGATAAAATAGTTTTTGCAACGTTTAATGAGCCTGAAAAAGATTCGTTGGCTCCTGAAAAAGAACAAACAGAAGCACCTATTGATTCGTTGTCAGCTGAAAGTTTATTAGCAAAATTACCAAGCTCGGATTCGGCATTGCAATTGTCACGTGAACGCATGATGGAAGCATATTTTAATGCTGGTCAGATTTATCAGGAACAATTAAATGAAAAAGAATTAGCTGAAAAGCAATACATAAAAATCGTTGAACAAACATTTGAAGACAAACACAAATTGTTAGCTGCTTTTCAATTGTATAAATTGTACGATCCTTCGGATGCCAAAGCCATTGCGCAACGTGATTATATTTTATTGTATTATCCAACGTCTGATTATGCTGGATTCTTGAGAGATCCCGATTATTTTATCAGAAAGAAAGAGCGCCAAAAAGAAACCGAAAACGATTATTTAAAAGATTTAGATCGATACGAAAGAGGATTGTATTCCATTGTGATTTCTAAAGCGAATTCGATAATTAATAACGAGAAAGACAATCCATTTAGACCAAAATATTATTTATTGAAAGCGAAATCACAAGCGAAAATATACGAGGACAAAAAAATGGTGTTACCCACACTTAATGACTTGCTTGCTGCATATCCTGGAACAGACGAAGCAAAGAGTGCGCAAAAAATGAAGGACATCATTGAAAAAGGATATTCTACGAATACACCAGTTGATTTTACAAAGAAAGGGTTGTTTACCTACAAAGAAAACGAACCCATGTCTGTCCTCATATTCTTGGATGAAAAAGTGAATGGTGCAGTTGCTAAAAACCGTGTGATAGATTTCAATAAAGAATTTTTCAGCAAGGGCAAATTGAATACCAGCTCGAAACTATTTGGCGAAAAAAGTGTCATACTAGTCAAAGAATTTGACGATGAAACAGAAGCTGCTGACTACTTACGTACCTATAAGAAAACCAAAAAGCACTTGATGGATATGCAGAAATTCAAGATTATTTACATTTCACAAGAAAACATGAAACTGCTTTTTGAAACACAAAAACTAGCGGAATACGAACTGTTTTTTGACGAGTTTTATTAATGGAAATTCCAAAAAAACAAGTCAATAGTTATTTGCGTTTTAGCGCAGTAGCTTTCCAAATGGGAGCAATTATTGGTTTAATGACTTGGCTAGGTGTTTGGCTTGACAGTCGCTTTAATCCTTCAGGCGCAGCATATACAGTCGTTTTTTCTTTACTTGGCGTTGCAGCTGGGTTGTATTTAATCATCAAAGAAGTAATAAAAAATTCACAATGAAAGCTTGGACTATCCAATTATTAAGCATGATTGCTGTTCTAGGAGCATATCAATTTATCATTTTTTCGTTTGTACCTGCTGCATTTCAACTTCAAGTTCACTATGCAATAGGAATCATTGGGCTGGTGTTTCTACTTTCTTCGTTGTTAATGTCAATAGGCAAAAACGTAAGTTCAGAAGCGCGGGTACAACGTTTCATGATTGGCACAACATTGCAATTGTTGATTGCACTTTTTACGATTTTACTTGCAAACTACATTTCACCTTTGAGTTTCCGACAAGTAGCCATTCATTTTATGATTGTATTTGGTGTTTTATTGGCTGTTCAAGCTGTTTTTCTTGTTTTACAAGCAAAAGGAAAACTCAAAAACGATTGATTAAAACGAATGCGATTGACGATCAATCAAATAATTCAAAATTCATTGATTTTTTTCTTTGTGTTTATGAAAGATTCACTACCTTTGCGCCAAATTTTCGGTAAGAATTTAAAGTACAATAAGCAATGTCTCTAATTTACAGTGCGAAACGTTTTTTCTCTCTTCTAGTAGGAGTGCTTCTTTTAACAACATCATTTGCTGCAAGTCATGCAAAAAGTGAAAAAGAAGAATTTAACGTAGGTGAAATGATTATGCATCACATCAAAGATGCGCACGAATGGCATTTGTGGGGTCCAGCTCATGGCGAAGGTTCTCAATCTGTTTATTTACCAATTATCATCATTGACGGAGGTATTAAAACTTTTTCTTCTGCACACTTTTATCACGGCGAAGTAAAGTCAACCGAAGATCACAAAACGCACGAAGCAATCGATTATGTTGTTGGAAAAGGTCCAGCTGCAGGTTATGCGATGTATCACGAAGAAATTTACAAATTGAACAACGGCGAATTGTCGTTTGAAGATGGACATGTTCACGGTGCGCAATCGCCACTTGATTTCTCAATTACCAAAAATGTATTGTCGCTTTTCATGGGAGCAATTTTAATATTAGTGATTATGGGAAGTGTTGCTCGTTTCTACAAGAAAAACGGACCGGTTGCTCCAAGAGGTCTAGCAAAGTATTTGGAAGTATTGATTGTTATGGTTCGTGACGACGTTGCAAAATCAAACATTGGTGAGCACAAATACAAAAAATATGTTCCGTACTTACTAACGATATTTTTCTTTATTTTCATTAATAACTTATTGGGTTTAGTACCATTTTTGCCAGGTGGAGCAAACTTAACAGGAAACATCTCAGTTACTTTGTTTTTAGCAGTTGCAACATTGGTTGTAACACTAGCATCTGCAAATAAAAATTATTGGTCACACATTTTCGCAACGCCAGGAGTTCCTTGGCCAGTGTTGATTATCTTAATTCCAATTGAATTGGTTGGAATTTTCACAAAACCGTTTGCATTGATGGTTCGTTTGTTTGCGAACATGACAGCGGGTCACATCATTGTGTTAGCGTTGATTTCAATTATTTTTATCAATCAAAATGTAGCATGGGGAGGATTGTCAGTGCCAATGGCATTGTTTATTTCTGTGTTGGAGTTGTTGGTAGCATTTTTACAAGGATTCTTGTTTGCAATGTTGTCAGCATTGTTTATCGGTGCGGCTGTTGAAGAAGCGCATCATTAATTAGTAAATTTTAAATACATATAGTTATGTACGGAAGTATAGCAGCAATCGGAGCAGGTCTTGCAGTATTAGGAGCAGGATTAGGAATTGGTAGAATCGGTGGTTCAGCAATGGACGCAATCGCTCGTCAACCTGAAGCTTCTGGAAAAATTCAAACAGCTATGATTATCGCAGCAGCGTTAATCGAAGGTGTTGCACTTTTCGGTGTAGTAGTAGGTCTACTAGGAAACGCGAAGTAATTAAAGAAATCCTGTTGCAACGGTTGGTTGCAACAGGATCTTTACATTGATTAAAAAAAACAATAAATACAAGATAAAATGGATTTGATTACACCAGACTTAGGTCTTTTATTTTGGACAGGATTAGTTTTCTGTATCCTACTTTTTATTTTAACGAAATTCATTTGGAAACCAATTCTTTCATCTGTTAATGCACGTGAGCAAAAAATCTCTGATGCGTTGGCGTTGGCTGAGCAAACAAAAGCTGAAATGAAAGCGTTGCAAGCTTCTAATGAGAATTTATTAAAAGAAGCACGTATCGAACGTGATGCAATTGTTAAGGATGCAAAAGAAACAGCAACGAAAATGATTGAAGATGCAAAACACGCGTCTAAAATTGAAGCTGAGAAAATTATTTCAACGGCTTTGACATCAATCAACGCTGAGAAAGCTGCGGCTATTGCAGAATTAAAAACGCAAGTTGCTGCAATTTCAATTGAAATTGCTGAAAAAATCATTAAAGCTGAATTAGCGACTAATGAAAAACAAAAAGCGTTAGCTGAGCAATTAGCTGGTGATATTAATTTGAATTAATTCGAACATGAAGGGTTCTAAAACTGCAAACCGTTACGCACAAGCATTACTCGATTTAGCGATCGAAAGAAATGTGTTGGATGTCGTTGCTGGTGACATGAAGTTTTTAAGCATTGTTTGCGCTGAAAACCGCGATTTTGAGTTAATGCTTGCAAGTCCAATTGTTCGTGCAGACAAAAAAATAGCTGTTTTAAAAACAGTGTTCACTCATTTTGATGCTTTATCAACGCAATTCATTGAATTGATTGCTAAAAATGGTCGTGAAGCAATACTTCCTGAAATAGCAATCGCATTTGAAGCACAGTTAAATGACCACAGAGGTATACTACCTGTTACAATCACTAGTGCAACCAAGTTGGATGATTCAGTAAGAAAAAGTATTTTAGAAAAAATTCAACAACATTTTTCAGGAACATTTGATGTAACTGAAGAGGTTGATGAGACTTTGATAGGTGGTTTTATCGTTAAGATGGACGACCAAATGATTGATGCTTCAGTAGCATCTCAATTAACACAATTGAAACAACGTTTAACAAAATAAGAGAATCGAAAGTGTAACTTTCAAAATACGAGGACTTTCAATTAGTTTGTATGTCCAAAGCATTTAAATTCTCAATTAAAAAAAAAGAACATGGCAGATGTTAAACCAGCAGAAGTTTCTGCGATTTTAAGAGAGCAATTATCAGGTTTCAGAACTGAAGCTGAATTGCAAGAAGTTGGTACCGTATTACAAATTGGTGATGGTATCGCTCGTGTTTACGGATTGAAAGGTGTTCAATACGGTGAATTGATTGAGTTCGAAGGTGGTTTGCAAGGAATCGCATTGAACTTAGAAGAAGATAACGTTGGAGCTGTATTGCTTGGTCGTTCTTCAGCTGTAAAAGAAGGAGATACTGTAAAACGTTTAGGTCGTATTGCTTCAGTAAATGTTGGTGAAGGATTAGTTGGTCGTGTTATTGACACACTAGGTAACCCAATCGATGGTAAAGGTCCAATTGCTGGTCAATTGTACGAAATGCCAATCGAGCGTAAAGCACCAGGAGTTATTTTCCGTCAACCAGTAACTGAGCCTCTTCAAACAGGTATCAAAGCGGTTGATGCGATGATTCCAATTGGACGTGGACAACGTGAGTTAATCATTGGTGACCGTCAAACTGGTAAAACAACTGTTGCAATCGATGCAATCATTAATCAAAAAGAATTTTACGATAGAGGAGAACCAGTTTTCTGTATTTATGTTGCAATTGGACAAAAAGGTTCAACTGTTGCAGGAATCGTTAAGAAATTAGAGGATGCTGGTGCGATGGCTTACACAGTTATCGTTGCTGCAAATGCATCTGATCCTGCTCCAATGCAATTTTACGCGCCAATGACTGGTGCTGCGGTTGGTGAGTTCTTCCGTGATTCAGGACGTCCTGCATTAATCGTATTTGATGATTTATCAAAACAAGCGGTTGCATACCGTGAAGTTTCTTTGTTGTTACGTCGTCCTCCAGGTCGTGAGGCTTACCCAGGTGACGTATTCTACTTACACTCTCGTTTATTGGAGCGTGCTGCAAAAATCATCGCGGATGATACAATTGCATCACAAATGAACGATTTACCTGAATCATTGAAAGGTATTGTTAAAGGTGGAGGTTCATTAACTGCATTGCCAATTATTGAAACGCAAGCAGGTGACGTTTCTGCATATATCCCAACAAATGTAATTTCGATTACAGATGGTCAGATTTTCTTAGAAGGTGATTTATTCAACGCAGGTATTCGTCCAGCAATTAACGTAGGTATTTCTGTATCACGTGTTGGAGGAAATGCGCAAATCAAATCGATGAAGAAAGTAGCTGGAACATTGAAATTGGATCAAGCTCAATACCGCGAATTAGAAGCGTTTGCGAAATTTGGTTCTGATTTGGATGCTGCAACTAAATCTGTTTTGGATAAAGGAGCTCGTAACGTTGAAATTTTGAAACAACGTGAAGGTGATCCATACCCAGTTGAAAAACAAATTGCTATTATCTACGTTGGTACGAAAGGTTTAATGCAAAATGTACCTGTTGATAAAGTAAAAGCATTCGAAAAAGAATACTTGGATTTCTTAGAAGCAAAACATGCAGATGTATTGGTTCGTTTGAAAGCAGGTAAATACGAAGATGCAGATACTGATCTTTTAGGAAAAGTAGCGAAAGAAATCGCATCGAAATATTAATTGAAAAAAATTAAATGACTTTTGGATTTATCCAAAAGTCATTTTCAATTCATAATTAGACAATGGCTAATTTAAAAGAAATACGCAATCGAATAACTTCAGTAGGTTCTACTATGCAGATTACTTCTGCTATGAAAATGGTTTCTGCTGCAAAGTTAAAACGAGCTCAAGATGCAATTACACAAATGCGTCCATATGCTGAAAAGTTGCAAGAAATTCTTGGAAATTTGAGTGCATCTTTGGATATTTCTGAAAATGCGTTGGCAGCTGAACGTCCTGCTAATAATGTATTGATCATTGCTATTACTTCGAACAGAGGTTTGTGTGGTGGATTCAACAACAACATCATCAAACGAGTAAATCAATTGGTGCTGGAAGATTATGCTGGAAGTAACGTTAGCATTTTATGTTTAGGTAAAAAAGCAAAAGATGCTTTCAAACGTTCTGATATGTATTTTGATATTGAAGGAACTGGAATCACAGAGGACATTTTTGCTGATTTGTCATTTGATAACACGGCATACATAGCAAGTCATGCGATGGACCTTTTCTTAAACAAATCGGTTGATCGTGTTGTTGTGGTTTACAATAGCTTCGTTAACGCTGCGTCACAAAATGTCAAAGCGGAACAACTTTTGCCTTTAATTCCAACCGTTCAAGAAGGAGCTGCAATTGGTGATTACATTTTTGAGCCTTCTCAAGAAGAGATCGTTGAAGATTTAATACCGAAATCATTGAAAATTCAGTTATTCAAAGCGTTATTGGATTCCAATGCTTCTGAACATGGAGCACGTATGACTGCAATGCACAAAGCAACGGACAACGCAACTGAGTTACAACGTAGTTTGAAATTAAGTTACAACAAAGCGCGTCAAGCAGCTATAACCAATGAAATCTTAGAAATCGTTGGTGGTGCAGAAGCATTGAAAAATTAACGAGAACAATTTTTTTATTTTGAAAATCCCAATACGTTTGTGTTGGGATTTTTTTATTCCTACAATTTGTGATTAACCAACAACAATTTCTTAATTTAGGATACTATTCAAAATAGGTTTTATCAAGATGTTTACAAAACGGTTTTTAAAATGCTTAAAGTCCTACGAACAAGCCATAACAAGTAGTTTGCCTGTTTTCTTTGATGCACATCAATTAATCGTTAAACACCGTTTCAAAACATTTTTACTGATTTCAGGGTTTACCTTTTTACTGCTTTTCTCTTTTTCCATCCGTTTATTATTAAAAGGTGTTGAAACATTAGAGGATCCGATAACTGAATTTTCCTTGCCCTATTTAGACAAGATTTTAACAGTAGGCGCTGCTACAATTACGAAAGGTATAACATCATTATTCTGGTTGGTTAAATTTGTAATTGATTCGAATAAAGACGCTCTTTTCGCATCAGTTTTTATGATAATTGGCACTCCCTATTTTTCATACATTAGTGCACGAACTGAAGAAGCTGTTACTGGAAAAAAATATCCGTTCCAATTATGGAATTTTATTAAAGAAATAAAACGAGGAATAGTTTTGTCTATCAGAAATTCGTTCAAGCAATTAGGCTGGCTTCTATTGATTTCACTTTTCGCTTTAATTCCTATAATTGGAGTTATTGCACCCTTATTTACGTTTGTTGTTCAAGCATATTACAACGGATTGTTAATGACAGATTACACGTTAGAACGACAAGGTTATTCGGTAAAAGAAAGTCAAGTGTATTACCGTAAACACAAACCTGAATTATTTGCAATTGGGCTAGGATTGATGTTTTTGCTGTTAATACCTGTCATTGGTTGGTTTTTAGCGCCAACTTATGCATTAGTCGCAGCATATCTCAATTTTGAGAAAACAAAAGCAAAAGTAAATGAGGTTTAATCCTTGTTCAATAATTTATGTAAACGGCGCATCATGATAAATGCGATAATCATGGAACAAGTCACGACAATTCCTAGTATTGGATAATTGCCAATTTCGCCGTTTGCTTGCTTGTAAACGATTGTTCCGGCAATAAATGAAGCAATTCCACCAGATAACTGTTGAACAGCTGAATTGATGCTCATAAACGCTCCTCTGTCCTCTGGTTTTGGAACGGATGTCATCATTGCTTGTGCGGGAACAATACGGGAAGTGATTCCTATAAATAAAATCACGTTCAATAAAATGACTAATGACAATGGTGTTGGTCCAAGTTGCGTGTAAATCAAAACGATTCCAATTGAAATGATTGTTCCAAATGCAAACAAATTCATCCGTCCAAATCGGTCACTGATAAGTCCCGCTAACGGCCCAGCTGCAAAGGTGAAAATGCCCGTTACAATATACATATAAGGCAATTCATCTGTTGTTAGTTTTAAATTTTGAACCGCAAAATCACTACCAAACGGCATCAACATAAATCCGCCAGTTGCTAGCAAAGTTGTTGCTAAAAATCCAGTAATGTAGCGTCTGTTTTTGATCGTGCTTACCAAATGGGCGAATGCGTTTTTCTCTTTAGCTAACGCTAAATGTGCGGTAATTGGTCGCATGAAGATAACGGTTCCAACTAAAATTACAGCAGCAAAACCAACGATTACATAAAAAGGTAAATGCCAATTTGCCCAATTTGTTAAAAATAATCCGAGAGGAATTCCTACAATTTGACTTACACCAAATCCCATTTGAATAAATCCCATCACACGCCCTCGTTGGTTTACAACGTACAAATCGGTGATGATTGCATAACTAATCGAACTCATTACACCGCCAAACAAACCTGTAAATACACGAGCAGCTAGTAAGGTTTCGTACGAATTTGATAATGCGCAAAATAATGTTCCCACAATGAATCCACTAAAGAAAAATACCAATAATCGTTTGCGATCAAATTTATCTGCAAATCCTGCTGTAAGTATGGCCGATAAAAACGCACTAAAGGCATATGCTGAAACGACAACAGCAAATTGGTTGGGTTGTAGTGATAAGTCTTTCATGACAAATGTTCCCAATGGGGATAGAACCATGAAATCCAATACTACACAAAATTGAATCAACGCTAATAATGCAGTCATAAAGACTTGGTAGCGCGAAAAGAGAACTTTTTCTTTCATTTTAATAAATTATTGTTGCTGTTGTTAATCTTCAACATAGATACGTTGCATTCTGTTTGAAAGCCCCGTCATTACCTCGTAGGGTATTGTTTGCATGGATGTAGCAAATTGCTCCATGCTTTGCACTTCCCCAATAATCTCAACAAAATCGCCTTCCTTGATTGTGTTGGGAGGAACGGCAACCATAATCATGTCCATGCACACGCGCCCTACAACAGCACATTTGTGTTCATTGATAATCACATGTCCCAAACCATTACTCAAATTGCGTCTAAATCCATCGGCATAACCAACTGGAATGATAGCAATTGTCATATCTTCTTCTGCTTGGAAACTGCAACCATAGCCAATAAAATCGCCAGATTGAATCGACTTGACCTGAGAAACAGCGCTCGACCAACTAATTGCAGGAGTTAATTCGTTTTTTAATTGCTGATTTTCGGTAAATCCATACAACGAAATACCAATGCGCACCATATCAAAAGCGGCAGTTGGGTATCTTAATGCGCCTTCTGAATTGAGTAAGTGGGCACAAAAAGCTGTATTCAAGTTGTCGCGATAGAAGGATATTATCGCTTCAAACAGTTCAATCTGTTTGTGTGTGTATGCGAATGCTTGAGCATTATCGGCATCTGCTAAGTGCGAATAAATACCTTTTATAGTGATTTCCGGTTGTGCATTGATGATGCTCAATAATTGTTCTTTATCTGCGGGGGAAAATCCTAAGCGATGCATTCCCGTATCAAATTTCAAATGAATCGGGTATGCATTTTTTCCTTGTTGAATCAACACACGAATAAATTCATCCAACTGTGCAAACGAATAAATAGCTGGTTCTAACTGATGAGCTATAATCAATTCAGCATGTTCTGGATCAGGATTCATGACAATTATCGGCTTTTCAATCCCCAATTGTTTTAATTGAACTCCTTCATCCGCAAAGGCAACGCCAAAATAATCGATTCCTAAATGCGCCAAATAAGGTGCAACTACCGAAGCTCCAGCACCATATGCATCTGCTTTTACCATACACAACAACTTGACAGATGCAGGTAAATGTTTGCGGTAATATTCAGTATTGTGTTTGATTGCACTCAAATTTACAGTTACATTTGTTCGGTGTTTTAGCGCTTTTCCTTTCGCAACTTCTTGTTCAAAATTTCGATTTCGGTGTGCTTTTACAAGGATGACAGCATCAGAAAAATCATTCCATGGAATGTGTTCATTTGCTTGAATAAACAATGTTTTGTGAGGTTGAAAAGGTGTTATTATTGCTGATAATTCACTGATTAAATCGGGATTATTTTCAGCTAGTCCAATGATGACAATACATGACTTTTTTCCTGCTAATTGCAATTGATAATGCAGTGCTTCTTGCAAAGCATCTTTGTCTAGATTATAAGTGTCATTGATGATGATATTGTTGTTTACCCCATCAATAATTTCCATGCGCAATGCTAATTTTGGCAAACGCGCAAATAGTTCAGCATGGCTACTTTTAGGAATGTTGAAATGTGTTAAAAGCGCTGATAGAACGCCAAGTAACTCATTAAATCCTGCTGAAAATTGATGTTCATTTGTTGCGGTACAACTGGTGAAATTATTCGGTAGTGAATAACCCAAAGAGGAAATCTGTTGGCTTACAAATACCTCAGAACAATTACTAAATAATTTTATTTTTTCCGAGAAATGGTGCTCTTTGGTACCAAAATTTTGTTCGTGTGCTTTACCAAATGCTGTAAATATACCTATTGTTGGTTGAATCATTTGTTCCAAAACAGCCATCTCACCATTTTCCGAAATTCCTGCTTCAATCAATGCAATGGAAGCACTTGCATGAAGTTCTAACAACGATAATGCAACACCAATTTGTGAATTGAAACTTTTTGGACTTCGTACAACAGACATGTAAGGTGATAAACAATGGAAAGCCCATTCTTTAAACGTTGTTTTCCCAACACTTCCTGTAATTGCTATTACTGGGTAAGTAAACTGTTTTCGGTGAAAAGTTGCCAATTGTTGCAAAGCATGCAAAGGACTTTCTACTTTCCAAAAAACCGCGTCTGTATAGGTTGAAGTATTGAAATCGGCGCCAACAACAAACATGCGTACACCTTTTTTATAGGCATCTACTACAAAATCATTTCCGGACCGAGTTGTACCTTGAAGTGCAAAAAATAAGCCTCCTTCAGGTGCGATTATTTTTCGTGAATCGGTAATAACATGTGTAACAACGGCATGTATTTCACCCGATGCTTGTGTATCAAAGCATTCGGAACAAGTTGCTATGGAGTAATTTAACTTCAATCCGTGAGTTTATTGTAACACGTTCTGCAAACCGGCTGATAAGTTTCAGTAGCACCTACTAAAACTTGTCCATCTTTTTTGGATGTACGGTGTGAGAATTGTGCTAAATTACCACAAGAAACGCAAATTGCGTGAACTTTTGTCACATATTCTGCGGTGCACAGCAAAGTTGGCATTGGACCAAAGGGTTTTCCAAGATAATCCATGTCCAATCCCGCTATGATAACCCGAACACCTTGTTTGGCTAAATCATGCGCAACGGTAACCAAATCGAGATCAAAAAATTGTGCTTCGTCAATAGCTACAACACGTTGTCCTTGCCAATGCTCCATGATCTCTTGAGACGATGCAACAGCGATTGCTTCAAATGAAGAACCTTTGTGACTGACAATTTTTTCATCATCGAAACGATTATCAATACTTGGTTTCAACAGCAATAAAGCTTGTTGCGCAAATTCAACACGTTTTAAGCGACGAATCAATTCTTCTGTTTTACCAGAAAACATAGATCCACAAATCACTTCTATCCACCCATTTTTTTTTCCTTCACTCGGAAATTGTTCTAAAAACATAGTCTATTTCGTGTTTTCAACAATTGATATTAAACAACTATTCGCAGCAACTAACTATTAGCGTTGTCAATTCATTAATTTTATCCTACAATTTGAAAAGCAAACTGTAAGTGGAAAATTAGCTTTTTATTCAATAAAAAACATGTTTCCTATACAAAAATAGAAATATTGACAAGAACTTATTAAAGACACACAATATGACAATGAATTCATTATTAGAGGAAATGCAATTGCTTGTTGATAAAATCAACGAAGGAACAGCAACGATGGGAGAAATTGAAGCGTTTGCAGCTGCTGCTCAAGATTTAAACGAACGTGCAATTATCATTCGATACAAGGCATACGAATTAAAAGTTCAGCCTACACAAGTTGAGGTTCAGGCTCCAGTAGAAGAACAAGTACCAACCAATGAAACTGATTTCATAGCTTCAAAATTGGATGAAAGTGCATTAGAAATGGATTTTGATTTGTTTTCAACCGATAAACCCGAAGAAACAATTGAATCAGAAGTAGTGTTAGAAAATGAAAATTCAATAGCAAGTACTTTTGATTTTTTCGCGGCAAATGAACCAGCAAGTAATACGAACGAACCAGTTATTGAACAAACAGCAATCACAACAGTATCTGAAGACAGCGCCTTTTTTGATGATACTGAAAACAATGAAAATTTTGTTGATTTTGCAGATGATGAAACCGATGTAGCTGTTCAAACTGAAGTGGAAATACACGAAGAAATGATAATTCCTTCAACTAGCCAACAACCTGTTGCATTGCACCCAATTTACGAGCGACTTGCAACTGCTGATGATTCACTTGCTGCACGTATGCTTTCAGTTCGTTTAGAAACGTTGAAAGGTGCTTTTGGTTTTAACGAACGCATGCAAATTGTTAATGAATTATTGGCTAGTTCAAACGATTTGTATCACGAAATTATTGAACAATTGGACAACATGGACAGCAAAGAAGAAGCGCGCTTATTCGTTTCTTCGATTGCGGATAAATATAATTGGAACGTAGCGAGTTCTATAGCTTTAGAATTCATTCAAAAAGTAGAACGCCGCTATGCATAAGCGATTTATCCTCTTATTTTTCTTACCCATACTAGTTGTTGGTCAAGTTGAACATGCAAAAGAAACAGTTAAAAAATTGTGTTCAAGTGATTTTCATGGAAGAGGATATGTGAATGGAGGAGATTCAATTGCTGCAAATTATATTGCAACTGCTTTTCAACAAGCGGGATGTCAAGCTTTGGATAAGAAAGGTTATTTCCAAGCTTTCAATTTTAATGTGAACACGTTTCCAAACAGGATGGGATTGACAGTGAATGGCAAACAGTTAATTCCTGGAAATGAGTTTGTTATAGCGCCCAATTCAGGTCCAGCAATAGCTAATGCACTGAAATTAGTTGAAGTGACTCCGGAGGAAGTGGCCAATCAAAAATTATTCAAAAACAAATTATTTCAATTAACACAAACGGGTAAGTCGTCTTCGAAACAGCAATTTGCATTTGCTTTTTTTCAAGCGAAATTTACAGGGGACACCTTGAAAATGGCGCATGAATTGATGAACAGTTTGCGTTCAAGTTACCCAATCGTTGAACTAGTGACTTCAAAATTCACGTGGTCTGTCGAACAAAAACAAGAACGTTTTCCCTTGTTTCAAGTGCAAGCAAATGCAGTTGATTGGTCCAGTGAAAATTGGACGGTTGGATTTGTTGTTGATGCAACAATAAAGACACACACTGCACAAAATGTTATAGCTTGTATTCCTGCGAAGAAAAAGTCAAAAAAATACATCGTTTACACAGCGCATTACGATCATTTGGGTCGGATGGGACAACAAACATTTTTTCCTGGAGGGAACGACAATGCAAGTGGCGTAGCCATGTTGTTGGAATTGGCAACTTATTATGCGAAAAATCCAAGCAATGTGAACGTTGTTTTTATTGCGTTTGCAGGTGAAGAAGTTGGATTGCTAGGGAGTCAGTTTTTTGTTGAAAACCCAAAAATACCATTGGATAAAATCCGCTTTTTATTCAATTTGGATATCATGGGAAGTGGAGAAGAAGGTGTGACAATCGTCAATGCTACTTTGTTCCCGAAAGAATTTCAGCAACTGAAAGCATGTAATGTGAATAATCAATTTTTACCAAAGATTGCCTCGCGTGGACCTACAGCCAATTCTGATCATTATTTTTTCACAGAAAAAGGCGTTCCTTCATTTTTCATGTACACCATGGGGCCAAATAAACATTACCACGACGTGGACGATTCATTTGAGCACTTAAGTTTTGAGAAATTCAATGCGATTTATCAATTGCTGATTGCTTTTACTGCTGAAATTTCCAAGAAATAAGCTTTGAAATGGGAACTTTCCCGTTCGATTTTTATATCTTCATCAAGAATTTAAACTACTCGTTATGTATCGTGTTTTAGTCGTAGGTGTATTGTTCATTCACAGTATTGTGTTTTCGCAACCTTTTCAAGGAGTGAAAGCTGCACTGAAACCGACTATTTCTCAGCAAAAAGGAGCATCTTGCGCACCACCAAATAAATCTACATATTTGCAATACAACAATGTCCGCGCTATGATCCATACTGCGGGAAACATGTGGCAAATTCCAGGTCAAAATTTCGCGCAATACGAGGTTCCAAAAAACTCTGGAATTATGGCGCTTTTCACTTCTGCACTTTGGTTAGGAGGGAAGGATGTCAATGGTCAATTGAAATTAGCAGCCCTGCGTTACCGTGAAGGTGCCGATTATTGGACAGGACCGCTTTCTAATGATTTTGCTGAAATTGATGCAGCTGATTGTTACAAGTACGATAACCATTACATGTCCTCCCAAGATTTGGTTCGTGAATTTGATGCGTGGTTTGCAGCTGGAGAATTAGATGATCAAAATGGCACGAACATTCAAAATACGAAATTTCCAAATTACAAAATTCCAGATTTCATCAATGATTGGCCAGCACATGGAGATGTGACCAAAGGTCAAGATTATTATTTAGCGCCCTTTTTTGACCGCGATAATAACGGAACCTACGAACCATCAAAAGGTGACTATCCATGGTACGATATAACTGGAACAAAAGATTGCAAAACTGACAGAAGGGTTTCCCTTTACGGAGATTTTAACCTTTGGTGGGTCATGAATGACAAAGGAAATATTCATACCGAATCGGGAGGTGAACCAATTGGTATGGAAATTCGTGCCCAAGCATTTGCATTTGCAACAAATGACGACATCAATAACATGACTTTTTATAATTACGAATTGATAAACCGAGGAACACAAACGCTTTTTGATACGTATTTTGGGATTTTCATTGATGGTGCATTGGGCAATCCTTTTGATGATTATGTAGGCTGTGATGTAAATAGAGGTTTGGGTTATGTCTACAATGGTTTTCAAATTGATGCGGATAACAATGGCTACAAAGGGTATGGAGCTTCTCCTCCTGCTGTTGGGGTCGATTTTTTTGAAGGACCTTATCAAGACAATGATTCGATTGATAATGCATTTGGAATTGGTATTAATGAAGCCTTAAATGGTATCGGATACGGTGATGGAATTGTCGACAATGAACGTTTTGGAATGCGCCGTTTCTTGTATTACATCAACTCGGGTGGTGGTGCAAATCCTGCACAAACTGATCCAACATCAGCAACGGATTATTACAATTTCTTACAAGGTAAATGGAAGGATAACACACCATTTTACTACGGTGGAAGTGGACATATTTCTGACCCTGATGCCGATGCTACTACGCCTTGTGATTTTATGTTTCCTGGTGATACTGATCCATTAGGATGGGGAACAAACGGAATTCCAAAACCATTTTGGACAGAGCAAACAGCGGGGAATCTTCCCTACGACCGTCGTTTTTTACAATCAGCGGGTCCATTTGTGTTAACTCCAGGAGCAATCAATAACATTACTGTTGGTGTTGTTTGGGCGCGTTCACCAGGTGGAGATCCATTTGCTTCTGTCAAAGCATTGCAGCGGGCAGATGACAAAGCTCAAGCCTTATTCGAAAATTGTTTCAAGGTATTGGAAGGTCCACACGCTCCTGATTTAGCTGCGCAAGAATTGGATAGAGAAGTGATTTTGTACCTATCCAATGATAGTCCATCGAACAATACCAATGAATCGTACAAAGAATTAGATCCTTTTATCGTTTCTGCCTTGCCAAATCCTGATAAATATTACCGTTTCCAAGGATACATGATTTATCAATTAGCTAGTTCACAGGTAAGTGTTTCCGATTTGAGCGATCCAACTCGTGCACGTTTAGCAGCACAATGTGATAAAAAAGATGGTGTTGCTCGTTTGATTAACTTTGAATACGACGAAGATTTGGAAGCGTCAATACCAGTTGAAAAAGTTGATGGCGCTAATGATGGCATCAAACATTCGTTTCGCATAACATCTGATTTATTTGCAACTGGCGATAAAAAATTGGTGAATTTCAAGCGCTATTATTATTTAGCAATTGCTTATGCACACAACAATTACGAACAATACAACCCAACGGATCCAAATGCATTAACAGGTCAAAAATTACCGTTTTTAGCTAGTAGAAAAGCCGCAATTGGTGAAGTGAAAGCAATCACAGTGATTCCACACAAAAGTAACCCAGAAGCTAATGGTACAGCTTTCTTTTCTGCTTATGGATTGCAACCTGAAATCACACGTATAGATGGACGAGGAAACGGGATGAATTTCTTAAACCTAACGCAAGAAAGCGAAGATGAAATCATCACAACTGGTTCAGCTGATGAAGTAACGTACGCCGCAAATGGTGGACCAATCAATGTAAAAATTGTCGATCCATTGAATGTTGTAGGGGGCTATTTCACGTGTAAATTTTACAATAATCCAGGTTTGCCAATCGATTCTGCAAATTGGGTAATTTACCGACATGCAACCGTTGGCGGCGCGGTTATTGATTCTGTTACAGCCGAAACTTCTATTGCTGTCGATAACGAACAGCTTATACCGCAATGGGGAATTTCTGTACAAATCAACAACATACCTTACTATGCTGTTAGTTCAGCTGTCCAAGGTCCCGAATACCGTTTGTTTACAGATCCAATTGCTGCAACAATGGAGGTAGCTGATTCAACTAAAAATTGGCTTTCATTTGTTTCAGATGACGATTCGTTTGCGCCAACAAATTGGATTCGTTCAGGAACTTATGCGCCACAAGCCTCCGAAGACAATCCTGCATTGGGTTATAACAATCCAACCTGTTTTCCAGATAATTCAACTGTTGATCCGCTGAAAAAATACGCGAAATTAATAAATGGCGGAATAACTCATTTCTCTCTCGTCGGGAGACAATGTGCGTACATGCCGTATGCTGTTCCTACTGCTTTTTCAACTTTTGCATCTACTTTAGCACAAGCTACATTGGCTCGCGCGAGTTCGGTGGACATCGTTTTTACGAATGATCGCTCGAAGTGGACGCGTTGTGCAGTATTGGAATTGTGTGCAGATCCAAATTTAGCAGTTGGAAACGCAGAAGCTGGTGCATTACGCGAACAATTGAGCGTCGACAAAAACGGAAATCCTGATGGAACAGGTACAAAAGGAATGAGCTGGTTCCCAGGTTACGCAATCGACTTGGAAACAGGAAAACGCTTGCACATGGCATTTGGTGAAAACTCCTTTTTAGGTGGCTTTAATGGGTCTGATATGAAATGGAATCCAACGAGTGACCTATACAACAACAACATGCCCGTTTTAGGGGGACAACATCCAGTTTACGTTTTTGGCGTCGATATCAACGGAACCAATTGTCCTGCATACGATGGACAAAACAATTGGGTTTACGACCAGTTAAAAACGGCTTCTGCAACAAGTTACCGCAATGCTTTTACCAATTGTATGTGGGTAGTGAACCCCTTATTGACTGCAGGAAAAGAATTGTTGAGCACAACAGTTCGCATCAAGTTGCGTATCAATAAAGAATACGAACAATACACCGCGACTGGATTGAATAATGGGTTACCAATGTATGCGTGGGGTATGGATGGGTATGAAACAAAACTGGATGATCAAGCGTCACTTTCTCAAGTGTTGAAACAAATCAATGTTGTACCAAATCCGTATTATGCATTTTCAGAATACGAACGCAACAAAGTCGATCAACGCATAAAAATTATCAACTTACCTGAAAAATGTACCGTTACCATTTACAACGTTTCGGGAAAATTAATCAATCAATTCAAAAAAGATAATGCACAAACATTTATCGATTGGAACTTGATTAATCGGGTAGGTATCCCTATTTCATCGGGCGTTTATATCATTCACATTGATGTGCCAAATGTAGGAGAAACGGTACGAAAAGCATTCATTGCGATGCGTGCTGTCGACTTACAAGGATTTTAACGATATGGAAGACTAATACGGAACGTAGTCCCTTTTCCTAATTCAGAACGAAGGACATAAACTTTTCCGTTGTGGTATTCTTTGACAATTCGTTTGACCAAAGAAAGTCCAAGACCCCAGCCTCGTTTTTTAGTAGTAAATCCTGGTTCAAATATCGATTTGAACTGTTTTGGAGATAACCCTTTTCCTGTATCTGTGATATCAATATTTACCCATTCAGGAGCAATGGAAACTAATACATGAATCGATCCTTTTGATTCCATTGCATCAACAGCATTTTTCAAGATATTTTCCATTACCCATTCAATTAAAGGGGCATTGTGGGAAATCACGAGGGGTTCATTTGATAATTCGTATGTCAAAGCCACTTTTTGTGAAATGCGTGGACGCAAATAATTGATAACGCGAATGACGGTTTCATGTATGTCTGCTGCTTGCAATTGTGTTTTGGAACCTATTTTTGAGAATCGTTGAGATACCGCTTCTAAGCGTTCAACATCTTTTTGCATTTCGCCAATAATACTCGGATCAATTTGTTGGGATTCTAACAATTGAACCCAAGCCATTAAGGATGAAAGCGGTGTGCCAAGTTGATGCGCTGTTTCTTTCGCCATTCCGGCCCAAACCTGATTTTGCTCTGCTTTTCGAAAGGTACTGAACAACAAATAACCAATCAAAATAAACAGTCCAATGATGATGAATTGAATGTATGGGTAAAATTGTAATTGCTTTAATTCGTCCGAATTATCAAAGAAAAGTTGATAGTTTTGGTGCTTGCCAAATGAGATAGCAATGGGATTATTGACCAAAGCTAGTTCTTGAATGGTCTTCTTAAGTAGTTCAGAATCGGTTAATTTTTTTGGAATGTTGGTTGCAATTAATGAATCTTGTTGCTGATTCGTTAAGACCAATGGAATTAGTCGGGCATCTTTGATCAACTCATTATTAAAAGCTTGAATTAACGAATCACGCTCTCTTTCCAATTGGATGGTTTGTTTGGTATCTGAATAATAATAGGTCATTGTTAATCCATCCGCTACTTCAATTGGTAAGGGAGGATTTTTTTTACTCCATAATCGTGCGAGTTGCAACAAACTATCCTCATACACTGCGACTAATTCTTTTTCGGAGAATGACGGGTGTTTTTTTCGCAAGGAAGTTGTGTCAAAATCAATATTTACGGAACCAGAAACGATGTTGTTATCATCAACTAAAATGACTGGGATGTCTTTGTTTTCAACGATTATTTTTAACGGGAAGGTGTAATCGGGAAAAGCATCACCAACAATGGGTTTGGAAATTTCGGTTGATGCATCGATGTACAATTGAATCTTTTTGCGTTCATAATTACGCAATTGATTGAATGTTTTGTTCGTAAATTCAACTAATTCAGCTTTCTTTTTTATCGCGTCAACCCATTGTTTTGCACGTAATAATTCCCTGTCCGATACTTTTTGAACCGTAGAATTAGATACCCAAAGTGAAATACCGACAAGCACCAATGCTACAAAGAGTAGCACCAACTTCCATTTTTGTTTTGTTGAATAAAGATTCATCGTCAGCGAATGTACAAAATTCAATTGATTTTTCGATTTACAGGTATTTTATAAAAAACGGTAATTGTTCGGATAAGTAATGTAACAAAATTTCAATTTGTTCGTATAGTTTACTATGACAAAGTGGCAACGCGTTCGGAAAATAAGTAGCTGGTTCTTCGGTAGCATTCTTGCAATAATGTTACTCATTACTGGTGCAATCTATTTTTTCAAAGATGAAATCATACAAATTGCTGTAGGCGAGATAAATAATCACCTGAAAGCGAAAGTAGAAGTCAAAAAAGTTGACTTGACATTTTGGGCCACATTCCCTAATTTGTCTATCGATTTCAATGAAATTTTCATTCAAGACGCACTACCAAATAGCACCAAAAAAGACACACTCTTATATTCCGAACAAATCCGATTGAAGTTCGATCCAATGGATATTTGGAATGAAAAGTACGATGTCAAACAGATTAATGTAGCCCCTGGAACCATAAAATTAGTTGTAAATAAAAAGGGCGAAGTCAACTACGATATTTTTAAACCAGCTAACGAACGCTCGTCGGATAAGTTCCACATGTCGTTGAAATCAGTTGAAATTGCTGATTTACGTTTTATTTACGCGAACAAACTACAAGGTCAAAAATACGCAACTACCTTTCAAGACGTAGCCTTAAATGGAGATTTCTCAGAAGAAGAATTTACGGTACACACCGATGCAGCCTTCACCATTCACCGCATTCAAAATGGATTGGTGCCTTTTGTCATTAATCAACCTGCTACGACATCAATCGATTTAATTGTCAATCAAAAAGCGGGAACTGTTTCGTTGCCAAGCGGTAAAATTAATTTAGCAGGTTTGCCATTTGATGTAAACTTTTTTCTCGACAGCACTTCTTTTAAAACTCAAATCAAAGCGGAATCATTAGCACTGGAAGATGTTGCTAATAAATTAGCTTGGAAAGAAGTCAAAGAAGTCAACAAGTTTAAAGGAAGTGGAACTGCACGTTTTCTGTTAAATGTTGCGACTGATCTAAGTGTCGATGCCTATCCACAAATTGACTGTCAGTTTTCTATTAACAAAGGGAAATTAACAGAACCTTCACAAGGGTTAACGATAAGCAATTTGTTTTTAGATGGAAAATACTCGACCTTGAAAGGAAAAGGAAACGAAGAATTACTGTTGAATAATGTTTCTTTTCATTCGTTTAGTGGACCATTCAAAGGAAATCTTGCAATCAAACAATTTGATGCGCCAACCTATACTGGAAATGCAAACGGCTCAGTTGATTTAGGAATGATCCATGCACTTTTTCACTTACCGAAAATCAATAAAATTTCGGGTAAAGTAGGGGTGAATAGCCGTTTTAAATTAGTTACCTTACTTTCAGATGCTGGTTCAACAATTGAAGTGGCTGATGGAAATGGTGCCGCTCAATTGAACAATGTGCATTTTCAATTAATTGATGATTCACGAAAGTTCAGCAATATCAACGGGAAAATTATGCTGAATAAAACAGCTGCTGTTCTCGAAAATTTGCGTGTTCAATTAGGCAAATCAGACATAAAAATCAATGGTCTGTTTAATCATGTTGACGCCTTTTTACAAGACAGAGCAAATTTAGCGGTTGAGGTAACAGCTGAAAGTAGAAAAATTGATTTGGAGGATTTCACCAATACCGTTGGTATTCCAACAACATCAGGAGGAAATGCTGCGTCAAACAAAAAAGAATGGTTGTTGCCAACGATGATTGATGGTTCCGTTTTACTCGATTTGGGAACATTAGTTTTAAACCAACATCACTTTACCCAAATTCATGGTGACATGAAAGTTGGTAATCGCATCATTCAAATCAATCAGTTAACAGGAACAAGTGCAGGTGCAGCTGTAAGTGGTGGATTAACAGTGCAAGAATCAGCACCGGAACGTTTTGAAATTGCCACGAAATTGGCATCAACATCTATTGACTTTAAACGTGTTTTCAACGAGTGGAACAATTTTGAACAAGATGTCATCAGTGCGGATAATATTTCCGGAAGAGCAGAAGTTGTGTTGGATTTGAAAGCGCCATTTGATTTCAATACAGGGATTATCAAAGAAGCAATCGTCGCTCAAATTCAGTTAGCGGTATATGATGGGAAACTCAAAAATGTTGAGACGTTTCGACAGTTAACGGCAGATTTAAAATCGCCAAAAACACGTGTTGTTTTTAGTCCCAAAGAGATTGATGCGCTGCAATCAAAGTTGAGTAATTTGGCGTTTGACAAATTAGAAAACACGATTTACATTCGAAATTCCACCTTGATTATTCCAAAAATGGATATCCATTCGTCGGCATTAGATATGACGTTGGAAGGTTCTCATTCCTTTGAAAACATTATTGATTATCGTTTTTCGTTCCGCTTGCGCGAATTGAAATTGAACAAAGACGAATCGGAATTTGGTGAAGTAATTGACGATGAAACAGGTGTGCGCATATTTGTGCGTATGTTTGGCAAATTGGATGATCCAACAATAATTTGGGATCAAAAAGCGCGCAAAGACCAAGCAAAGGAAAACCGCGAACAGGCAAAGCAAGAGGCTTTATCCATTTTGAAATCCGAACTTGGCTTGTTTAAAAAAGATACAACAATCAAAGCTTATCAACCAAAAGTACAGCAACGCGAGGAAATTAAAATTGAGTTTGGCAAAGAGGAAGTGGATCCAGCTATCCTTGAAAAAGAAAAGAAGAAGAAACAATCCAAAATCGCCAAGTTTGGTGACAAACTCAAAGAAGAGAATAAAAAGCAAAAAGAGAAGGAAGTAGAATTCTCTGTAGAATAAAAAAAGCGGTGTTTTATATAGAACACCGCTTTTTTGTTTTAGTCTGTAATACTATAAATTTTCGAAGAAGTCATTTCCTTTGTCATCTGTAATGATAAACGCAGGGAAATCTTTGATAGTGATTTTGCGAACTGCTTCCATACCCATTTCTTCAAAGTCGATCACTTCAACAGAAAGGATGTTCTCTTTTGCAAGAATTGCAGCTGGTCCTCCAACAGAACCTAAATAGAATCCACCGTATTTTTGACACGCATTGGTCACGTCTTTCGAACGATTTCCTTTTGCCAACATGATCATACTTCCTCCTAAACTTTGAAATAGGTCAACATACGCATCCATTCTTCCTGCTGTTGTTGGTCCAAAACTTCCTGAAGGCATTCCTTCTGGTGTTTTTGCTGGCCCAGCATAGTACACAGGGTGATTTTTGAAATAATCTGGCAATGGTTTTCCAGCGTCTACTAATTCTTTCAATTTTGCATGCGCCATGTCGCGCGCTACAATCAACGTTCCGTTCAACTTCAAACGCGTTTTAATCGGATATTGCGACAATTCTGCCAAAACCTCTGCCATTGGTCGATCCAAATCGATCGTTACTGGTGGTTGTAATTGTGGCGGCATTTCTGGCAACAAACGACGTGGATTCTTTTCAAGTTGCTCTAAAAATAAGCCGTCTTTTGTGATTTTCGCTTTGATATTTCTATCGGCAGAACACGAAACACCAAGTCCAACTGGACAAGATGCAGCATGGCGAGGCAATCGAATCACACGTACATCGTGTGTGAAATATTTCCCGCCAAATTGCGCTCCAATAGTCGATTCTTGACAAATTTTATTGACGCGTTTTTCCCACTCCAAATCGCGGAAAGCTTGTCCGCCCATGTTTCCTTCAGTTGGAAGGTGATCAAAATACCCAGCTGATGCTTTTTTCACTGCGGATAAATTTGCCTCTGCAGAAGTCCCACCAATCACCAAAGCTAAATGGTAAGGTGGACAAGCAGCAGTTCCAAGGTCCATTATTTTCTCTTTCACGAAAGCTTCCAAAGAAGCATCGTTTAACAATGATTTTGTCTTTTGGTACAAGAACGATTTGTTCGCTGAGCCGCCACCTTTTGCCAAAAACAAAAACTCGTATTTTGATCCAGATGTAGCGTACAAGTCGATTTGAGCAGGTAAATTACTCCCCGAATTCTTCTCTTCGAACATGCTTAATGGCACGACTTGCGAAAAGCGTAAGTTTTTTTCTTGGTACGTATTAAAAATTCCTTTAGACAGGTATTCCGCGTCGTTGACACCGGTGTATACATTTTCACCTTTTTTACCAATTACAATTGCTGTACCAGTATCCTGACACGATGGTAATTGACCTTCAGCAGCAACCGTCGCGTTTTGCAATAAATTATAGGCAACAAAACGGTCGTTATCTGTCGCTTCTGGATCGTCCAAAATGGCACGTAATTTTTCCAAGTGACTCGCTCTTAAATAGAAAGAAACATCACTTAACGCTTCTTGCGCTAATAGTTCCAATCCTTTTGGATCAATTGAAATGATTTCACGATCACCCAATCTTTCAACGCGCACAAAGTCGGATGAGATTTTGCGATAAGTCGTTGAATCTGCTAAAATTGGATAAGGATCTTGGTAAAAAAAATCTGCCATGTTTGTTGTTTTATTATCGAATTACAAAGGTAATCAATCTCATTTAGTATGCGAAAAACAGGTGATTAAAAACGAGAATAAAACTGCAATTTATTCTACCCAAACTTTTGCTCCTTCGGAACAATTGGTACACATATCAATATCATTTCTGTTGGCTAGAATTTGCTGCCTAAATTGCGTGTAAGTTGCTCCTTTCCAAAGCGTTTCAAACGATTCGTTTGTAATGTCACCCATTGGATGGAGTGCATCTTTATCAAAACAACACGGAACGACTTTGCCGTCCCAAGTGATTACACTTGATGACCACATGCGCCAACAATGATTGCCTCCGTGGTATTTTACACGGTATGTACCATCTTTTTTCCGAACATATCTTGAGTATTTTGCTGTTGTCGGCATGAGTTCGTTTCCATTTTCAAAATCATAAAATTGCGCTGATTTAAAGCGCACATCATTTACGCCCAACGATTTTGCTAATGCAGTGATGGCATCAATTTGGTCCTCGTTGGTTTTTAAAACAAGGCATTGAAAAATCAAATAAGGTGTAGCCGAACGCAGTTCTTTTTTTGCTGCGACAAGTGCTTTGGTTGCTGCGATTACTTTGGCAAGTTCACCGTCAACTCTGTACGATTCATAGGTTGCTTGCGTAATTCCGTCAATTGATATAATCAAACGATCTAGTCCAGATGTTACAATTTCTTTTGCTTTTTCTGGGGTAATAAAATGACCATTGGTCGAGGTTGCGGTGTAAATATTGGCCGCTTTTGCAGTCGTTATCAATCGCAAGAATTGCGGGTGTAAATAAGGTTCGCCTTGGAAGTAATAATTGATGTAAAAGACACTTTTTTTGAGCGAATGAATGACCTTTTCATGAAATGCCAAGTCTATTTTTCCTGTTGGTCGTGAAAATGATTTCAATCCGCTGGGACATGCAGGACAACTCAAATTACACGCAGTTGTCGGTTCGATACTTAGTGCAAATGGCAAGCCTTTGTGGCGTTTAGAAACGTTCCATTTCGTTAACCAAAATGAACAATAAAGGTGCAATATATTGGAAAACCGTCCAAACGTGAGCGTGCGCATAATTTGTTTGATGTCTTGTAGTTTGGACCAATTCATGGCACGAATTTAGCTAAGTATCGGCAAACAGTCAATTAAATTAAAAGCTTTTGTAACTTTAATAGCTTTTATCAGTCTTTATACAAAGAACGTTTATTTTATGCTTCGTTATTTACTACTCTCTTTTGGACTCATTTCTTTTGTTTTTTCAAATGCGCAACGCATTCAAGTACTCGAAACTGAAACCGCTAATTCCATTCCTTTTGTCAAAATTTATCCGTTCAACGGGCAACCCTTTTTAGCGGATATCGATGGTTTTTTTACCCTTCCAGTAGGCTGTCAATCATTTACCCTTCGGATGAATGAATATGCAGATACGACAATCGCGTATAATTTCCAACAACAGGTTTTTATGCGCGCCTTGGGAACTTCTATTGATGAGGTAACCATTCAACCAGGAATTAATCCTGCAGAACGTATCATGGAACTTGCGATACAAAACAGAAAGAAAAATCACCCAATGAGTGACCTTTCTTTTCAATACACAAGTTACAGTAAATTAGTTATTACGATTAATCCGGATGCATTAGCCGCTATTCCAGATACGACAACAGATTCATCATTGATATCAATGCGTGCCTTTTTTAATAAACAGTATTTGTTTTTAATGGAGAGTACTACTGAAAAATCATTTGAGCCGCCTTTTCGCGAAAAGGAAGAGATAACTGCTTACAAAGTATCAGGATTTACCAATCCACTTTTTTCAACCTTCGCTTCTGAATTGCAAACGTTTAATTTCTACGAAAATCAGTTTTCCATTTTTGGTAAATCCTTTATTAATCCGCTTGCTTTTGGTGGCGTAAGAAGGTACTTGTTTATTTTAGAAGATCAAACAATCAACGGAATTGGCGATACAACTTTTACCATTCGTTTTCGTCCACGCTTGGGCAAGAACTTTGATGGGCTGAAAGGAGTTTTGTATATCAATTCCCAAGGATATGCACTCGAAAAAGTTATTGTTGAGCCTGCTTTAGAAGATAAATCACAACCCGTTGCACCAAAAGTTGTTCAAGAATACGCTTACATTGATCAAAAAAAATGGTTTCCAGTGAAACTGTCCACTGAGGCTATTTTTAAGTCAATAATTTTCGAAGAAGATTTAAAGGATGCGTATGCAATTGGCAAAGGCACGACCTATATCGATCAAATTAAATTGGGAGCAGATTTGAAAGATGTGCGTTTCAATGCTGCTACGGTTGTAACGAAAGATGATGCTGGTGAAAAAGATAGTGTACATTGGCAGCAAACGCGCAAATACGAATTATCGGAAAAAGAACAAAACACCTATAAAATAATAGATAGTCTTGGTAAAGCAGAGAATTTTGAAAAGGTGCTAAGTGTTTTTTCAACGCTTGCTGAAGGAAAGTTACAAACAGGATACATACAATTTGATTTAGCGCGTTTGATGAATTTTAACGGTTACGAAGGTTTTCGCTTAGGTTTAGGAATTGAAACGAGTAATAAGTTTTCAAAACGTTTTCTTGTTGGTTCGTATGTTGGCTATGGTTTCAAGGACAAGCAATTGAAATATGGCGGTTATAGTATTATCAAAATTAATAAAACTCATTTCGTTAATGCGCACATTCGCTTTCAGGATGATGTGTTTGAACGTGGTGGAACAAGTTTTTATAGTTTGGAGAAAAAGCTTGAAAGCAGCACTTATTACCGCAATTTATATATTCAAAACATGGAAAGACAGCGCTTGGCTGAAATTGGTCTGTCTGCTTATTTGACTCCAAATCTCAAAATTTATACAGGAGTAAATTACCAACGCATCTACTTGTTAGATAATTATTCTATCCAATTAGCCCCAACCTTATCGACGCTTGCTTCACCGTTTGAAGTTGCAGAAACTGTTGTGGAATGTATTTGGAAAATAGGTGATAAGGTAAAATACATTGGAGAAAAACGCATATCAACTGGTTCAAAATGGCCAACTATACGTGCAAAAGCTGCTTTATCTATACCGACTATTTATCAGTCAACACTCCATTACCAGCGTTATGCAATGGACATTTACCAAACCATTCCAATTCGCGGAACAGGAAATTTCACGTACTTAGTTTCAATAGGTCATCTAGTAGGTGAAGTTCCACTGTATTTGAGTTTTGTAGCTCATGGTACTGGTGGTGAGTGGAATTTAAGTGTGGCAAATACTTTTGAGACCGTAAAACCTTCATCTTTTTACAATACAAGCATAGCAAGTAATTTCATGCGCTTTAGCTTCAAAAAAATAAAAACAGGTGTGAAGTGGACAAGTCCTCAAGTTAATTTACATCATGCTATTGGTTTAGGGACATTTGACCAAAAAAGCGTACACAATTTTAATTTTCAATCCTTTTCTAAAGGATATTTTGAAGGAGGTGTTTTAATCAACAATCTACTTAATATTTCAACTACCGGTTTGGGAATCGGTTGCTTCTACAATTACGGTGCTTATTCTTCAGCGAATGCGTTAGCTAACTTCATGTTTAAATTTGGTTTAACGAGCAATTTTTAAGCTGAAAACCGAGAAATTATAGGTGAATACTTGTTGCTTCAATAGTGGTGTCCATCAGTCGACTTGCTTTTTCATTAAAAACAGCAGCATTTTCAGTTGTTAGGAATTGTGTAGAACCATTTTGAGTACAACTCTCAGCTATTTCAGGATGTCTTGTTAAATAGGAAACTAAACTAGCAGCAACAATAGCTCCTTGTGAAATTACTTTGATGTTACTCGGTAATTTTGATTCAATTACGGATTGTAAAATAGGGTAGTGCGTGCAACCTAATAAAATAGTATCGATTTTTTCGTCTTTCGCTAACAGTAAATCAATGTCTTGCTGGATGAAAAAATGTCCGCCTTCCGATGTATATTGATTGTTTTCAACCAATGGCACCCACATGGGACATGCGTGTTGATTGACCTTTAAATCGGGTGCAAATTTCGCCAATTCAATGCGATAACTTTCAGATTTAACCGTTCCTTCGGTTGCTAATATGCCAACATGTTTGCTGTTAGAATAACTTTCCAACGCTTCTGCGCTCGGTCGGATAACGCCAAGAACACGTCTGTTAGGAGCACTTACAGGTAAGTTTTTTTGTTGTATCGAGCGAAGTGCTTTAGCTGATGCCGTGTTACAAGCTAGGATAACCAAAGTACATCCACGATCAAAAAGGGCTTGAACAGCTTCCCACGTATAATCATAGATGACATCGAAACTTCTGTTTCCATATGGAGCACGAGCATTATCACCAAGGTATAAATAATCGTATTGCGGCAAGGCTTGCTGAATTTCCTTTAAAATAGTTAATCCACCATAGCCAGAATCAAAAACACCAATTGGACCTGTTACTTCCATGCCTCAAATGTAAGCAACGATTATCATTTACCCAAATTGAACAGAAGTCATGTTCAATGAGCCTGCTACTAATTGATCGTTAAAAAATGAAAGTTCTTCTTTTTTATCGGATAATCCCAAATTATAAATGAGAGGTAAATAATGGTCTGGTGTTGGAATTGCTAGTTGTACACTGTTACCTAATTTTTGATATTCAATTAGTGCTTGGTGATTACGGTCGTTAATTAATTTTTTAAATAATTCATGCGCTTCAATCGCCCAGTCATAACCATAACCAACCTGGTTGAGCTTATCCCACGCTACACGACCTAAATTGTGCACCATATTTCCACTACCAATTATTAATACGCCGCGTTTACGTAAGGTTTTTAATTCCTGTGCCAACGCATAATGATAAGCGGCTGGTTTTGAAAAATCAATACTTAATTGTAAAACGGGAATTTTAGCATCCGGATACATGTGTCTTACAACTGTCCATGTTCCATGATCCAAGCCCCATTCGTGGTCTAGTCCAACTGTGGTTGAATGGATTAAATCTTTTGTTTCTTGTGCTATTTTCGGAGATCCAGGTGCGGGATATTGCACATCAAATAAAGCTTGTGGGAAACCACCAAAATCATGTATCGTATGTGGGAAGTCCATCGCAGTAATGTGTGTTCCATTCGTCAACCAATGCGCGGAAATAACTAATACAGCTTTTGGTACAGGCAAATGCTCCACATGTTTTTTCCATTGCCTAGAGAACGAGTTATCTTCAATACCATTCATAGGCGAACCATGACCTATAAATAACACGGGAAATGTATAATCGACTTCTCCAAGTTGATTTTTAAGTGAAATTGCTGATGACAATCCACCAAGTGCAGCAAATCCTAACATAGATTTCACAAAAGTTGAACGTTCCATGAACGGTGTTTCGTGCAAAGATAAGGTATTTTATTTACCATGGTATATAAATTGCAGGAAATAAAAAAGGGACCGAAGTCCCTTTTTAAAATATGTGAAAAGTTGTATTATTTTTTGTTTGCTTCAGCATCCAATTTCAATAATTCAACGATAACTTCGTTTGTAATATCAATTCCGCCAGCAGAGAACAAGGTAGTTGTCTCATCAATAACGTAATTTAATTTTTTAGCAACTGAAATATTGTTTACTGCTTTTTTAACGATATCCAATGTTTTTTTATTCAATTCACCTGATAAAATTTGTAACTGTTGGTCAATTTCTTGTTGACGTTGTTCCAAATTTTGTTGCATACGTTGAATTTTTTGTTGTTCAAATTGATCAACAGTTGGTGAAAACGTAGCTTTTTTCGCCATGTATACTTGGTAAGCAGCTTGAACAGCGCTATCCATGTCGCGCAATTCTTTGATACCTGCAGCTTCTAATTGATTGATTTCTTTGATTGCTGCTTTGCGTGATGGCATTGTATCCAATAACTTTTGTGAGTTAACGTGAGCAATTTTAGTTTGTGCACTTGCAGAAGCGATAGCGCCCAATGCAATTACGAAAGCGAAAATTAGTTTTTTCATTGTTGTTGTTTGTTTTTAGATATACTTATTAATTATTTCGAGGTCACCCCCAATTCTTTTAAAACCTCATTACTTAGGTCAAATTTACTGTCTGCAAATATAAGATTACTTTGATTTGCTTTGTCGAAGATAAAACTATAATTTCTTTTTGATGCAATTGTTTGCATTGCTTCGTAAATTTTATCTTGAATTGGTTTGATCAATTCCTGTCTTTTTTGAAAATAATCACCGTTTACACCAAAGCGTGTTTTCTGCATTTGCATCGCTTCTGATTCCAAGGTTGCGATTTCTTCTTCGCGTTTCTTTTTCTCATCTGCTGGTAATAAATCTTCTTCCCGAAGAAAATTATTTTTTTTGATTTTGATTACTTCATAGCGTTCTTCAATTTCTTTGGTCCAACGTTCAGCTAATTTGTCCAAGCGCTCTTTTGCGTCTTTGTATTCTGGTAATTTATTCAAAATGAATTCTGAATCAATAAAACCATACTTCTGTGCTGAACTGGCAAATGCTATGCCAAAAATCATTAAAATGCCTAATAGTACTTTCATTACTTCTTAAATCAAATCTATGGAACGACGAATATACAATATTTATTGTGATTACAATTCCCCTAAATTCATACCTATCGTAAAGCTGAATTTACCATAGTATCCTTTTTGGTCAATCATTTTATCGGACTCTAAACCATAGCCAGATGAATGTGGGTCTAATTTATCGAAACCAAATCCGTAATCCAATCCAAGCATTCCAAACATTGGTAAGAAAATACGAATACCCATTCCAGCTGTTCGTTTTACATTGAACGGATTGAATTTACGGAAATCGGTAAACGTATTACCAGCTTCAGCAAATGCTAACACAAAGAAAGTAGCTTGCGGATTTAATGAAATTGGATAGCGTAATTCCATGGTGTATTTTGCAATCAACGGATCGCCGCCAGTAGATGAAAGCGAATTATCGTCGTATCCTCTCAATGCAATGATTTCACGACCTCCAAATTGGTTGACTCCAGATAGACCACTTCCTCCCAAAGTAAAGCGTTCAAATGGTGTTAAACCTTTTGCGCTGTTATATGATCCCATTAATCCAAAACCAAAGCGAGGTGAAATGACTAATTTTTTATCCTTTGTCAATGGAAAATAAAATTCTCCTGTCAATTTCAATTTGAAATATTCCAAGTAACGGTATTGATCTTGCGCTGTGGCATAATTATCAGGCTTGTTATCCATTAATGAATAAGGCAATGTTGCTTTTGCAGTAAATGAAAGTTTTGAACCTTCTGCAGGATAAATTGGTGAATTAACCGAATTACGTTGTAATGAGTATTTTAATGCAATATCATTCGCATATCCATTTGCGAAATTCGGGAACAATTGCGGGTAATTTTGAACGTCATAATACTGATACGAAAGTTCGTAGTAAGCACTAAAGTAATCATCCGGGAATTTTTTTCTGCGACCCAAACCTATTCCTGCGCCAGTGATGCCAACGCCTTTGTAATTTGCATCAGTTTTACGTAAAGTTCCTGTTTGAGAAAAAGAGGTATGACTGACATAAAAAGTAAACGAATTTGGTTTTTTTCCACCCATCCACGGTTCTGTAAACGAGAAATTATAACCTTGGTAATAACGTCCATTCGTTTGTGCACGTATGGATAAACGTTGTCCATCACCAGTTGGAAGGGGAGACCAGGCTGCTTTTTTAAAGGTGTTTTTGATGGAGAAATTACTAAAAGTCAATCCCAAGGTACCAATCACACGCCCTGCTCCATATCCACCGGACAATTCAATTTGGTCTGCTGATTTTTCTTCAACTGTGTATTCAATATCAACTGTTCCGTCTTGTGGATTTGGAATAGGTAATACTTGGAAACCTTGTTCGTTGAAATAACCTAATTGCGCAAGTTCACGTTGTGTACGTATAATATCATTTTTACTAAACAAATCACCTGGCTTAGTTCGTATTTCACGTCGAATAACGTGCTCGTTTGTTTTTGTATTTCCTTTGATGATGATGTTGCGAACACGCGCTTCTTTTCCTTCAATGATACGCATTTCGTAATTGATGTGGTTATTGTTCACACCTGTTTCAATTGCTTGAATGTTGAAGAACAAATACCCACGATCCATATACAACGAAGAAATATCTCGCCCATCTTGACTTTGATTTAATCGTTGATCAAGTAATGGTTTGTCGTAACTATCATTGTATTTAATCCCTAAAACAGTATCCAACATTCCATTTGAAAATTTGGTATTACCAAGCCAAGTTATTGTCCCGAAAAAGTACTTATCTCCTTCAGCAAACTTCATGTAAATCCCCATGTGTTTATCATCAATCTGATAAATGGAATCTTTGATGATGGCAACATCACGAAGGCCAGTTCCTTTTAATTTATTTAGAATGGCTTCTTTGTCTCTTTCGTAGGCAGTTGTGTTGTATTTGGAACGTTTGTAAAAACGCCACCAAGATTTTTGTTTGGTATCTTTCATTGCTGCTTTCAATTTCCATATTGGAAGCGCAGTTGTACCATCTAATGTAATTTCTTTGATTTTTACTTTTTCACCTTTGTTGATGTCGATGACAAATATTTCGGAATTGTTAATGAGTGTGTCTACTACACGACTAATGGCAACTTTCACGTTAGTATAACCTTTCTCTCTGAAATAACCTTTGATTTTATTTTGTGTAGTGAAAATAAGGTTTTCAGTAATTGTTTTTCCAGATGACAATTTGATTTCTTCACGAACTTTATCAACTTCACGGCGTGTAACTCCTTTGAATTTCATGCGTGACAACTTAGGTCTTGGTGTGAGTTTGATAACCAAATAGACAACTCCAGCAAATTCTTTCTCTGCTTCAATTGTTACCGATGAGAACAAACCTTCTTCCCACAAGTTTTTAATAGCTTGACTAATTTGGTCGCTTGGTAATGTTATAGGTTGTCCTTGACGTAAACCTGCAATCAATTTGATTGCTTGATGGTCAAAATTATCGGCACCTTCTATACGAATACCCCCCAATTCGTATTTTTGAGGCGTTTCGTAATTAAAGTTTAATGTCGCTCCAATTGTAGTTGTTTTGGACAACGAGTCGTATTGAGCATACCCAACAAATCCAACCAACAAAAAGAGTAGAGAAAGTAATTTAGTCATATTTTTATAATTGTTCTGATACCATACCAAAGCGTCGTTCTCTGGATTGATAGTCTAATACTGCTTTGTATAAATCCTCTTCTTTGAAATCGGGCCAAAGAACAGGAGTGAAGTGAAATTCAGTGTATGCACTTTGCCACAACAAGAAATTACTTAAGCGGTGTTCACCACTTGTGCGAATCAATAATTCTGGATCTGGAATGTCAGCCGTGTTCAGATGTGCATTGATCAATTCATCAGTAATATCAGCCGAATTAATTTCATTTGATTTCACTTTTTCACTAATCGTTTTGATTGCATTTCTAATTTCCCATCGCGCGCTATAGTTCAAAGCGATAATTAGTTGAATGTCATTGTTGTGACTAGTTGCATCAATTGCTTTCTGTAATTCTGAACGACAATCAGTTGGTAAGCCTTCTGTGTCTCCAATACTTGTCAAACAAACGCCATTTGCATTTAATTCATCTACTTCATTCGCAATGGTGTAGACGAGTAAATTCATCAATCCATCAATTTCGTATTGTGGGCGGTTCCAATTTTCTGTCGAGAAAGCATAAATAGTTAAGTACTTTACACCAATTTGCTTAGCAGCACTCAATGCGGCACGAACTGACTCAACACCAATAGAGTGCCCGTATAATCGTTCTTGACCTTGTTGCTTAGCCCACCTTCCATTACCATCCATAATGATTGCAATATGATTGGGTGTGTTTTCCTTATTTACTTTATCTAGATAATTCATATAATAGTAACGAAGTTAATCAAAGAATCGTTTATTTCAGTGAAAATTTAGTTTTTCTAACAGTCATTAACAAAAAGAGGGATGCGCAAACATCCCTCTTTCATAGTTTTATTCCTTCGTATTATTCAGCTAACACGATAATTTTATTGTTTTGCAATTCCATCACACCACCTTTGATAGCTACTTTTATTATTTTACCGCCATTTTCAGCAGTAATGTTTTTAGTAGTTTTAGCTGTTTCGTGAAATGCCTCCACTAAATCAACTTTCACAGTTCCAGCTGCTAAAGCTGAAATGATCGGCGCGTGTCCATTCAATACTTGAAAAGACCCATCTAATCCTGGGAATTGAACCGCAGTAGCTTCACCTGAGAAGATGCGTGTTTCTGGAGTGATGATTTCTACTTGCATGTTGTGTTTTTTAAAAATTAAGCTTCAGCTAACATTTTTTCACCTGCAGTAACTACATCTGAAATACTTCCTTTCAAGTTGAACGCTGCTTCCGGGTATTTATCCATTTCACCATCTAAGATCATGTTGAATCCTTTGATTGTATCTTGAATATCTACTAACACACCTGGGATTCCAGTAAATTGCTCAGCAACGTGGAATGGTTGTGATAAGAAACGTTGTACACGACGAGCTCTGTGAACGATTAATTTATCGTCTTCAGATAACTCATCCATACCAAGGATTGCAATAATATCTTGTAATTCTTTGTAACGTTGTAATGTGATTTTAACACGAGAAGCAGTGTTGTAGTGCTCTTCACCTAAAATAGTTGGTGTCAAAATGCGTGATGTAGAATCCAATGGATCCACTGCAGGATAAATTCCTAACTCAGCAATTTTACGAGACAATACCGTTGTTGCATCCAAGTGAGCAAATGTATTTGCTGGCGCTGGATCGGTAAGGTCATCCGCAGGTACGTATACCGCTTGAACCGAAGTAATAGATCCGTTTTTAGTTGATGTAATACGCTCTTGCATCGCACCCATTTCTGTTGCCAATGTTGGTTGGTAACCTACCGCAGAAGGCATACGACCTAATAAGGCAGAAACCTCTGAACCTGCTTGCGTGAAACGGAAGATATTATCAACGAAGAACAAGATATCTTTTCCTTGACCATCACCGTCACCATCGCGGTAATATTCCGCCATCGTTAATCCTGATAAAGCTACACGAGCACGAGCACCAGGAGGCTCATTCATTTGTCCGAAAACGAAAGTAGCTTTTGACTCTTTCATCTCTTCTAAATCGATTTTTGATAAATCCCATCCTCCTTCTTCCATTGAGTGAAGGAATTCTTTACCATATTTGATAATACCTGATTCTAACATCTCACGTAACAAGTCATTACCCTCACGAGTACGCTCACCAACTCCTGCGAATACAGAAAGTCCACCGTGTCCTTTAGCGATATTATTAATTAATTCTTGAATCAATACTGTTTTACCAACTCCGGCACCACCGAATAAACCAATTTTACCTCCTTTTGCATACGGCTCAATTAAGTCAATTACTTTGATACCAGTAAACAATACCTCAGTAGCAGTTGATAATTGGTCAAATTTTGGAGCTTCACGGTGAATAGACATACCATTTGAGTTATCAACTTTGTTGATTCCGTCAATAGCTTCTCCAACAACGTTGAATAAACGACCTTTGATTTGGTCACCAATTGGCATTTTGATCGCACTACCTGTAGATACAGCATCCATCCCTCTTCTGAATCCATCTGTTGAATCCATTGAGATAGTACGCACAGCGTTTTCACCAACGTGTGATTGTACCTCAAGTACAACATTGGTTCCATCTTCTTTGCGCACAATTAATGCATCATAAATGTTCGGAAGTGCTGATCCTTTATCGAATGCAACATCGACTACTGGCCCGATAACCTGTGAAATTTTACCTTGTATTTGCGACATTTTCCTGTCTTTTAAGTGTATCCCTAATTTGGGCGCAAAAATACATCATTTATTTTTTTATTCCAACGTTTTTTTGAAAAAACAATTATTCATTTTTTTAAATGGAAAAAGCCCCTCTAAAAAGAAGGGCTTTTTCAGCATTAATAATCGTTTTTGATTGTGATGGGGAAGTTGTAATAACTCTTAACAGGTACGCCATTTATTTTGCCTGGTTTCCATTTTGGCATTGATTGGATAACGTCAATTGCAGCTGCTTCACAACCCTCACAATCGCCTTTTTTGCTCGCTACTCGAATTCCTGATATCGATCCGTCAACATCTACTACAAAACGCATGTACACTTTCGCTCCTCCGGAAATGCCAGATAAATCAATTGTTTGTTCAACGTATTTTCTCATGGCATTGATGCCGCCAGGAAATTCTGCATAAACCTCTGGGAAAGTTGTCGGTTCTACAGTCGTTGTTACGACACGAGTAACGCTAACTGAATCGGATGTTCCACCGGGTATTCCAAATGGAGTTCCACCAATCACGGTGCTTGTGCCGGCTGGGATTTTCGGATCGCCAATCATAGGGTTTTCTTCACCAGTTTGTTTCACTATCGGTTCTATAAACGTGAAGGTTGTAGCTGGCTTTCCAGTTGTACCCTCTGTTACAATTGTTTCCGTATTTTCAATTGGTGACGTTTTCGCTGGTTCCACTTTTTTTTCTGGAATTGGTTTTTCATCCTCAGGTATGAGCTCAATAATTGTCGTATGTTCTGTTGTTTTAGCTGGAGCAACCGACATCGTTCGTACATAAGCAATTGTTGTCGCAGAAATGCCACCAATCCCAACAACAAATCCAATCATGATTAAAATGATACGGTTGTTGTAGTTCTTTCTGATTTCATATGCACCATACGATTTGTTTCTGTTTTCAAAAACGGCTTCGTTTCGTGTTTCTGAAGTGATAAATTGCCAGTTTTTTGAAGCGTAATATTCAATGATTGAATAACCAGCAATAATTCCCATGATAATAAATAAAGCTAACATGACATTGGGTTTTAAATTGTTACTATTTATTCAAGCCTTTGCTTGAACTTATAACCCAATTTACAGTTTTATGTCATAGCTTTTTTTTAAATAACTTAATTGGTAGCATTGATTGATTCTTGTACTTCCTTACTTGATTGAAGTGTTAACGATATCGCTTTATAACAAAAAAAAGCTGCCTTTTCAGACAGCTTATAGTGCTTATTACGTGCATTGTTAATGTTGCACGACTACTTTTACCAATTGATCGCCTTGTTGTAAATAATACAAACCATTGCTCAAGTGCGCAACAGTTACAAGTGTTGGATTGTTTGGCGTTACTGAAATTGTTTCAATCGTTTTACCCAAAGCATCTGTCAATAGAATTTCTCCTTCACTTGTTGCATTGATCGTAATGTTATCAGTTGCTGGATTAGGAAAAACGTTCCAAGTAGAAATACTTGATTCATTCAGATTAGATGTGTTGTTGTATATAAATGAAATATCGTCAACAAACAATTCGGCATTGATTGCAGGAACTTGCCCAGCGCTTGATAAAATCATCAACGAAAGCGTATCAGGCGTGTCGGTAGAGAAGTATGTGAATTCTGCAGTTTGACGTGTGTAAACGCTTGTATTTGATCCTGAAAAAATAGTTGCTGATGCAATGTCATCTCTCATTCCCAAAGCTGCATTCCATTTGGTTAACGTTGCGATAATTAAAAATTGATCGTTCGCGCTAGGGGAGTTGTACTTGGTCCATGCTGCAAGCGTATCGGGCATACCAGAAAATGGAATACCTTCGTTCGTTGTTTGCGAAATAATGTCTAAAGTTCCAAGAAATGCTATTCCTGGAATAGTATCCACTACATTATCTCCATCAAAGTCAGCGCCAACTGTTTTTAGTTTGGCTGCATATGTGCCTGAATGTGCACTTGTCGATTTTGTAACAGTTGTTGGTACACCCAAAGCAATTCCGGGATTTAATGTTGCCCAACCTGTTGGTTCTTCGTAAATAAAGCTATTTGTCCAAGTTTCAAAACCTGCGTTTGGAATTGTTTGTTGTGCATGTGCCGAAAGACTAAATGCGATTACGCTTAAGAATACTATTTTTTTCATTGTATGTTTTTTTGTTTTATGACGTTTTGTAACATGAAAAGTTACAAAAAAAGGTCAGCGTTAACTGACCTTTTTATAATTATAATTTCCCTAAAGGTGAATCAAAGAATGCTTTCGCTTGTTTGTCGTTTGGATCAAGTGTACGCACTCGGTTCCAGTTTTCAATCGCTTTTTCTTTGTTCTTTTCTATTGAATTTACATAGTAATCTCCCAAGTATTTCGAAGCTTCCATGATGTTGTTTTTTTGTGCAGGATTGGATAAATCTTCTGGCTTTAATTTGTTGATGAAAGCTTCGTAGTGAACTTTCGATAACCAAAGTTTGTTTTTAGGATCTTCTAATTTGAAATTTGCACGCGCTCTCCAAAAATAACCACCTAGGAAGTTTGGAGCTAAGCGAGTTAATTGTGCAAAACTACTATCAGCTAATACGTAATTTGGTGTTTTTGAAAAATAGTAAGCGCGTCCCAGATCAAACAATTCGTTTACATCCATCTTTTCTGGAGAAACTGCTTGTTTTTTGGTGTAATACTCAATTGCTTTATCGTTATTTTTTGCTTTGTAATAGATTTTCGCAATGCTTCCTAAATATTCGTGTGCATTTTTTGAATCCAAACTCATTCCTTTTTCTAATTCAGCAACAGCCAAAGAATCTTGTCCTAATTTGTTTAAAATTTGCCCACGGTATTTGTAGTCCAATGCGATGATTTTATCTTGTGTTGTTGAAGCGAAGAAGTCATTACTTGCTTTCAATGCTGCTTGAAAAATAGCTGTATCGCTTTTTGTGTTTGTTTCATACAATGCATACGTACGCATACGTTTCGTGTACAAATTCTCAAATCCTTTTGCAGTTAAATTATCCAATTCAGGTAGCACATCTGCATATTTTTTTGCTTCGAACATCGATGAAGTGTAACGGTAACGTGCTTCCACATTGTCGTTTAATTCGATGTATTTTTTCCACAATTCGATTGCTTTGTTGTAACGGTCAAATAACACATTTAATTCCGCATTTGCAGCGTAAGCAGGAGCGTATGTTGGATCAGCAGCTTGTGCAGCTTGGTATTCCTGGTTTGCTAAATCGTAATTTCCAACTCCTTGGTAAATTTTTGCTTTACGTACAATGATGTTTGCTGCTTTTGGATTTAATGCCAAAGCTTTATTGTATTGTTCAGTAGCATTTGTTGCACTTCCTGAACTTTGAGCTAATAAAATATCTCCCAAAAGAACAAGCGCATCAATATTTTTTTCGTCCAATTTAACTGCATTACGCAAATACGTTTCAGCTGTTGCTAAATTTTTTAGGGGTGCAGTAAAATACGTTTCTCCAATGCGGTGAAAAACTAATGCATTTTTTGATTTAGTTGCTTTGATTAAATCGCAAAACATTTTCCCTGCAACGGCTGTATCACCAGCAAAATAAATTGCTTTTGCCGCTGCAATTTTTCCTAATTTATCTTCTGCATTCAAAGACCCAGCACGTTTCCATTCAGCAATCGCAGCATCTTTTTCACCAACTGTTAAAAAGAAGTTTCCATAGAAAAACGCATATTCTACATTTGTTGGATTCGCTTTTACTAGATTTTGAAAGTCAGCTCGTGCTAATTCAAAACGTTCGTTTTCTGTTTTCTTCAAAGCTTCTTGAAGCGTTTGCGCTTGTAAGCTAATTCCTGCAAGGAGGAAACATGCGAAAAGTTGTATCTTTTTCATAATTTTAAATCTATTCAATTGAGGGTATATCAATTTGCTTGCCAAACTTACTATTTTCAAATAAATTTCGCTTTGTTCTTAATGATTATTTAACGTTTGCTTTGAATTATTCGCTGATTATATTGATTTGACGTTCCGTTTTTCGTGCAGGAATTAAGCCTGCTTTTTCCACAAGGCGTTGTCCGATATCACTGGCAATAAAGTTGATATAAGATGCATTCAATCCGTCTGATGCGCCTTTGTTAATGGCGTAAAGAAAACGTGTCAATGGATACTCATCGCGGTCAATCGTTCGAAAGTAGGGTTCGTAGTATTTTTGGTTGCTATCGCGTGCAATGCGCATTATTTTAAATTGTTTTCTGAATTGTTGGACAACTGGATCTTCCAAATCGCCAATCCAATTATAACCAATAACGCCAATGGTGTTTTTGTTTTTCTTCACGTAATTTATCACAGATCGATTGGATTGATGTACAAAAACGTTTTTCCCAAAGGGTTGTTTGTTAATCAAATTGGATAAGTAAAGGAAATTTGCCGATTGTGATTGGTCGATGACTAAATTGCGTTTTGTTGTGCCACGTAAAATGGATTTCAATTCGTCAACAGTCAAGGTAGAATCTTGATTTTCGTTATTGATAATAAGCACAACGGCATCTTTTGCAAGTAACGTTGTATTGACCACTATTTTGCCTTTTTTTAATTGAGCTTTTTCTTCCTTCGTGAAGTCACGGCTTACAATAGCAGTTTTCGTTTTATCATCGATAAGCGCACGCAATGCTTTTTGTTCGCTTACAAATTCAAAAGCGATCGTTTTCTCAGGGTATCGTCCTTCGTAAGTCATTCCACTTGTTTCCATGAATGGGCGGAACGATTCATCAGCATAAATGGTCGTTACATAACGATTTATACCATCGTTTGAGTCTTCTGGCCGACTACAACCAAGTAGTGTGATTCCAAGTATTAATAGGGAAGTAAAGCGTTTCATTATTTCTTGTGTTTGATGGCATAATACAAACGAAATGCACGGTAAGCAGCATAACCAAACATCAAGCAAATGAATACAATTCTTTTAGAACCAACCAACCTGTCAGACAAAATATCTGTTGAAAGAATTGCGATCCCCAATGCAATTGCTGCAAGAATCATAAATGCAGCCATGATGTGTCTTATGTTTTCCATAGTCATAAAAAATCCCCGATCGTGTTGCATATCGGGGAATTTAAAAAAAGTTGAAACTTATTTTATTGTGTTTTGAACGTTACTTTCGAATTGAAATAACTGTTCACGTTTTTACCGTTGTTTTTTGCAGGTTTCCAATCCGGCATTGATTTGAATACACGGATAGCTTCTTCACTACATTCGTCACAGTCAGGAATACCTTTAGTAACACGAACGTTCGAGATATTACCTCTTTCAGAAACAATGAAACGAACAAAAACAGTACCTTGAACACCCAATTCTACGGCTGTTGGTGGGTAAACGATTTTTTCGCTCAAGTATTTTTTCAAAGCAGCTGCTCCACCAGGGAACTCAGCAAATTCTTCTACGTATTCAAATACTTCAGGTTCTTTTGGTTTCTCAGTTTGTGTTGGTTCACCTTCGTCTTTTACGATTGTTCCAAAACTATCATTACCGTCTTGTGTTTCGTTCGATACAGGAGTATCTTTCGTTTCATCAACGGTAACAACTGTTTCTTCTGTTGCATCGTTATCGATTTCAGGAGCAATGAATTGAATTGTTTGTTGCGCAGGTGGAATTTCTTGTTCTAACGGCTCAACAATTTCTTCTTCTTCTTCTTCCGCATCAGGAGCAAAAGCAGTTAAATCTACAGTTGCTTCTTCTTTGATTGGTTCTTCAATACCTTGAATTATCTTGTAGGTAGTGAATGCTGCTCCAATAAGCAAAGCGATAGCTAAAACAATCCAAATAAGGCGCTTGTTATAATCCGTACGAATTTGGTATGCACCGTACTCGTGGTTTCTGTTTTCGAATACAATATCGTTTCGTTCAGAAGAAGTAACCTGTTGCCAGCTTTTTGAACTAAAATAGTCATAAAGAGAGAAAGCGGCAACAAGACCTGTAATTATAAAAATTGCTATCATTTTACTTTATTTTAGCGTCAATTAATGCTTGTTCATCTTTCATGATGTCTACAGGAGCAATCATACCGATATTTGCAATGTACAATTCGTCAATTAAATCGATGAAATTTGCACACAAAGCTTTTAAGTCAGTTTTTACTAACACTTTCAATGCTTGAGGAGTTTTTTGTGCTTCAATTAATTTTTGTTTCGCAACAGAGTCCACAATTTCTTTTCGTGTTAACTGACCATCTAATTTTAATTTTTCACGAATAACATATTCGTTTTCAGTTGCCAACAACTTGCGCACACCTTGCGGTCCAAAATCAGTTTCAATTAATTCTGTTTTCGGTCCACCAGCAGGATTTAATTCTCCTTTGTAATAAAACACGCGGTCTTTTGTAATTAAGAACGTAATTGCGTTTTTCACAACTGGTTTTTCAGTGCTTTCTGGAACATCTTTCGCCGGATAAACCAAACTCATCACTTTCGGTTTCGAGAAAGTGGAAGTCAAAACGAAGAACGTTAACAAAAGGAAGGCAAGGTCAACCATGGGTGTCATATCGACATGGGTAGAGCTCTTTTTAGGTCTCTTTTTCCCTTTGCCGCTATCGCCACCGCCGTTTTCTACTATTTGTGCCATGTTTCTATTCGTTTTATTGTTTGTTCTCTAGCGAGGTTACAAAATGCAAATTATTCAAGTTCAAATCGCGAAATGTCTCAATAGCCATTTTCGCACGAACATACTCAGCTTGACCTTCTACTTTCAACACAAATTTTGGTTTAAAGTCTTCAGGTTTTACTACTTCATTTGGTTTCGCTTCATCTTTAGCTTTCAAGTATGCATCTTTACCGTACTGCAACATTGCTAAGTTAGCATAGTTGATCCAATCTTTTAATTGATTGTTTGTACTGTCAGCTGGAATACCTAACGTTTTAAAGTTTTTTCTTCCTTCGCCATCAGTTGATAAGTAAGCTGGTAATTCAGCCATAGAACAACCGATACTGGTGATTTTCAAATACTCCTTAAATTGAGCATTACTCAATGGCGCTTTGTATTTTGTTGCCATTTGTGAAATCACAGATCGACGCACAGTACTATCACCTGCTACGTTGAAGAAAAGTCTACCTCCTTTGTCTACCGTTACCAAAATCAATGTTTTTTCTGGAACTTCCTCGTCTCCGATAGAAGAAGGAATGTTCACATCAACTGGTTCGTTAGAACGAAAGTTTGCAGCAAGCATGAAGAATGTAACCAAAAGAAAAGCCAAGTCCACCATCGGCGTCATGTCGATAGTTGGGGTACCTTTGGGCATTTTAATTTTTGCCATTCTAGTTATCTTTTATAAATGAATATCCGAAGATATTATTTGTTGTTTGCTGAAAATGATTGAACGATAGAGAAGCTAGCTTCATCCATTGAATGCGTTACTTGGTCAACTTTTGTTGTAAAGATATTGTACAATACAATTGATAAAGTAGAAGCGAAGATACCTAAGAACGTATTAATCAAGGCCTCAGAGATACCAACAGATAATTTAGATGTATCTGGAGTACCAGCACCCATTGCTTCGAATGAACGAATCATCCCCATTACTGTTCCGATCAAACCGATCAATACACCAATTGAAGCACATGTTGAAATAACTACTAAGTTTTTAGATAACATTGGCAATTCCAATGCAGTAGCTTCTTCCAATTCTGTTTTAATAACTTCCGCTTTTTGTTCTTTGTCCATAGAAGCATCTGTTTTTACTGCTTCATATTTCACTAAACCAGCACGTACAACATTTGCTAATGAACCTTTTTGTTTGTCACACTCAGCAATAGCTTCTGATACATTGTTAGCTGCTAATAAACCTTTGATTTTAGCAACAAATGTGTTGATGTTACCACGACCTCTTGATTTTGCCATAGTTACAAAACGCTCAACAGCGAAAATCATTACAATAATGTTTACCGCGATCAACATCGGTACGATGATTCCACCTTTGTAAACTGTACCTAATGTGTTTAATGGATGACCTTCTAATACATCACCATCTACGAAATTTGCTTTATCACCTAAGATGAAATGGTAGATTGCTATACCAATACCTACTGCGATAACGATAGCTAATGAGGCAACCAATGCTGAAAAACCTCCTCCTGTTTTTGTCTTGCTCATAATTTAGTCTTTTTTGAAACTTTTATTTGTTAAGGGCTCAAACATACTAAAAAGGATTGAAAAAATAATCACTCACAATCCATATTTGTTGCATTTTATAGTAAAGTGTCATTTTGACAAGTTAATCTGTAGTACTGCTTTAGTCTGTTATTACTTACGTAAACTGTTTAATGTTATTTTTATATGAACTATTCGTTACCTCAATGTAAAAGGCGGTTTTACGCGTTTTTTCTTTCATACATTGATTTATAACAAAGTAATATTTTCCATTATCTTTGATTTTTCAAAAAAGACAAACAATAATATCATGATACAAGTTAAAAATTATGTGTGCGGTCAATGGGTTGCTGGAGCAGGTTCTGAACAAGAATTGTTTCATGCAATCACTGGAAGTGCAATTGGATCCGTTTCAAGTATTGGATTAGATTACAAAGCAATCTTGGAATACGGAAGAACAATTGGTGGTACTCAATTACGCAAAATGACTTTTCAAGAAAGAGGTCGTATGCTGAAAGCATTGGCCTTGCATTTGATGGAAAGAAAAGCTGCTTATTACGCATTATCTGCATATACTGGTGCTACTAAAATTGATTCGTGGATTGATATTGAAGGAGGAATCGGAAATTTATTTGCCAATGCTTCGTTACGTCGTCAATTTCCAGATTTACCCTATTATGTGGATGGTTCTGCCGCACCACTTTCCAAAAACGGAACCTTTATCGGTCATCACATCATGGTCCCAAAACAAGGTGTCGCGGTACATATCAATGCGTTTAACTTCCCAATTTGGGGAATGTTAGAGAAAATTGCTGTGAATTTAATGGCGGGTGTACCTGCAGTTGTAAAACCATCAGAATACACCAGTTATTTGACTGAATTAGTTGTGAAAGATATCGTTGATTCAGGTATTTTACCGGAAGGTGCTTTGCAATTGGTTGCAGGTTCTGGTAAAGGAATCATCGATCATGTAACTGCACAAGATGTTGTCACGTTTACAGGAAGTGCATTTACAGGTCAAAAATTAAAAGCACATCCTCGTTTGATTGAAGAATCGGTTCCTTTTAACCTAGAAGCTGATTCATTGAATGCAATGGTATTGGGACAACAAGCTGCTCCTGGAACAGTTGAATTTGATATTTTCATCAAAGAAGTCACCAAAGAAATTACCGTTAAAGCTGGTCAGAAATGTACTGCTGTCCGTCGTATTATGGTTCCTGAAAATTATTTGGAAGCAGCTCAACAAGCAATTTCGGGTCGTCTTGCAACTACTACAATTGGCGACCCTTCGGTAGAAGGTGTACGCATGGGTGCATTAGCAACTCGTTTGCAAGTAGAACGCGTTCGTCAGAATGTTGAATTACTCGCACAGTCACAACAAATTGTTTTTGGTGATTTGGATAACTTTGATGTTGTGGGAGCGGACAAAAATAATGGTGCGTTCTTCTCGCCGATTTTATTCTTGAATGACAAACCTTTTGAAAATACAGCAGCTCACGAAATCGAAGCGTTTGGACCAGTTTCTACTCTGATGCCATATAAAAATTTGGATGAAGCAATAGCTTTGACAAAATTAGGAAAAGGCTCGTTAGTTACGTCAATTGTAACTGCTGATAACAAAGAAGCACGCGATTTTGTTGTTGAAGCAGCATGTGTTAATGGACGTATCTTGGTGTTGAATGCAGACTGTGCCAAAGAAAGTACGGGTCATGGATCGCCAATGCCATTGTTGACACACGGTGGTCCTGGAAGAGCTGGTGGTGGCGAAGAAATGGGCGGTAAACGTGGTGTGTTGCATTATTTACAACGCACAGCAATACAAGGTCATCCAACTACAATTTCAGCAATTACCGAACAATTCCAAGTTGGTGCAGCAATGCCTGAAGCTAATCCGCACGTTTTTAGACAACATTTTGAAGAATTGGTTATTGGCGAAACAGTCTTTACGGCTAAACATACCGTTTCGGATGCAGACATTGTCAATTTCGCGAATGTTTCAGGAGATAATTTTTATGCGCACATGGATGCGACTTCGTTGGAAGGAACGATATTTGAGCGTCGTGTTGCACATGGTTATTTTGTACTATCAAAAGCAGCCGGTTTGTTTGTCGATCCAAAGAAAGGCCCTGTGTTACTGAACTACGGAATTGAAGAGGCACGATTTACCAAACCTGTTTATCCTGGTGCAACAATTGGCGTACGTTTTACGGTGAAAGAAAAGATCGATCAAGAAAAACGTTCGGAAGATGATATCGCTAAAGGAATCGTGAAATTTTTGGTAGACGTTTACGATGAAACAGGTGAAACTGTCGCTTTAGCAACCATTCTAACGATGGTGAAAAAAATAAATCAAGATTGATTTAGGAGTACAACTAATATTTACAATAACAATAATGGAAGGGTGGGTTTTAACAAATTCACCCTTTTTTAGCGCAATAAAAAACTTAAAACAGCATTCATAAAAACATCTGGAGCTTCTGCATGCACCCAGTGTCCTGCGTTTTCAATCGTTAAAAATTGTGCATCTGGAAATACCTCTTCCAGCATTTCGTAGTCGTCGTCTAAGATGTAATTGGAAAGTGCTCCGCGAATAAAAAGGGTAGGAGTGAAGTTTTCTTCGAGCGGTAAAGCTTTTAAAATTTCATTCATCTTCTCCTCCAAAACGAGGTAATTCATCCGCCAAGCTAATTGACCTTTCTCTTTCCAGTACAAATTTTTCAGAAGAAATTGTCTTGTTCCGATAGCTGGCACAAATGGCAATAACAAATTTTCGGCGTCTGAGCGTGAATCCATTGCACTAGCTGAGACAGCGTGTATTCCTGCAAGGATTTCTTGGTGGTGCATGGGGTAGGATTTAACACCAATATCTACAACGATCAACTTCTCCACCATTTCAGGATATAGTTGCGTAAACCGCATCGCTACTTTTCCGCCCATTGAATGACCTAAAATCGATACGTTGGAAAAACCTAAATCTTGTATGAGTTCATGCAAATCAGCTGCTAACAGTTCGTAAGAAAATTCATTTGACCATGCTGAATGACCGTGATTGCGTTGGTCGACTAAAATAACTTGGTAGTATTCAGCCAGTTTTTTTGCATGTGTTTGCCAATTGTCTGAATTGCCAAAAAGTCCGTGTAAAATAACAAGCGGTTTTCCTTCTCCAACGATGCGGTGTGTTAATTTCATTTTGCCTAAACCTTATTCAGTAATTGAAGTAACAGCTGCTTTACCCGTGGTGAATTGTTTGTCGTTGATTTTCTCAATAATAGTCACGATTTCTTTTTCGCTTATTTTTTTATCGTCATAGGCGATAAATGCTTTGTTTGTTTTACGGTCTGTTTCAAAATCAAAAGAAACACGTTCAACGGCATTTGTTTCTTTAAGTGCCATTCGAATTGACCCGCCGCAAGCATGTTCGCAGGTCATACCACTCACATCGATCGTTAATTTTTTTGTTGGAACAACTTTTTCCAACGGCTGGTACATGACTTTTTTTTCAATTTTGATGATTTTCTTTTCTTCTGTTGACGAACAACTTGTTAGGTTTAACAGTATGCAAGTAACAGCAATTATGTGACGTACCATTTTTTGTTTTTTTAGCAAAATTAGCAAACTCATTTTGATGGAAGAGGTAATTTGTGTTAAATTAATTCATTGTATTTTTGCGGTATGAATGAAATAATAAATCGTGTAGAAAAAAGCGGTGTGATTGCTGTTGATTTAGCGGATTTTATGCCACGTGCTTCCGAATTGAAAGCTTTTGACTTTGCGCCTTTTTTATGGAATGAAATGGTCTTGAAAGAAAAGGATTTTCGTGAACAACTCAAAAGTCTTGATTGGTCCGTTTTTCAAGATAAGCACGTTTATTTGCATTGTTCTACTGATGCAATTTTACCTTCATGGTCTTACATTTTGGTCACCTCTTATTTGGTAGGAATAGCCAAGTCAATTGCTATTGGTGGTGAAGCAAATGCGAAACAAACCGCAATGGAGCAAGCAATTCGAGGTTTGGCTGTGTCGCACTATCAAGATGGAAAACTGATTGTGAAAGGTTGTTCTGATATTCCAAATCCTGCTGCTATTATGTCGTTGTTTTTACAACAAGTTCAACCTGTTTGTTCGTCATTTATGTATGGCGAACCGTGTTCAACAGTTCCTATTTACAAACGTCCGAAAGCGTAATTTTAGACGAGTAAAATCCCTTTTCAGCTAGAATAGTAAACAATTGAGGTAACAATTCTTGTTGGCGTTCCGATATTTTAGGATTGTCGTGTAACACAATAATAGCACCTGGTTGCATCTTTTTGGCTTTTTTCAGAATGGTTGAAAGCGCTAATTTCTTATCGTAATCGTATGACAGCCACGACCACATAATGATTTTGTGCGTCTGTTCTATGATTTTCGCCTGTTTTGTAGTGATTCTTCCGTATGGTGGGCGAAACAAAGTAGTTGCTTGTACCGATTCGAATTGGCGAAATGATGCAATGTAGTCTTCGGTTGTGGATTTGTGACCTTTTTCGTGACGAAAAGTATGGTTACCTATTTCGTGTCCTTCATCTTTGATGCGTTGGACTAAATTTGGATATCTCGTAATATTTTCGCCAACACAAAAAAATGTAGCTGTCCAATTCCGTTTTTTTAATTCATCTAATACGAAGGGCGTTATTTCAGGATTTGGCCCATCATCAAATGTGATGAATATTTTTTTATCAGTAACAAAAAACCTCCACGTGAATTTTGGAAAAATCCAATCAATCCATCGTGAAGGTTTAAAAAGGCGAACCATTTAGTTAATTTCTAACTGCAGCAGTTTCGTCCATTTCTGGAGTAGCTAAATCTGATTCTTCAATAATTGCTTGATCGTTCATTGAAGGACTTGGAATAGTTCCACCGCCATTTCCTGCAGGAGCTTGGCTTTCAAGAATCCCAAATGTATATCCTAATGCTTCCATTGTTCCTTGTAAATCGGAAATATAAGAAGAGTATTTTCCACCACTCGACTCACCATTTTCCATTACATACGTTTTCAAATCGTTGTAAATTCGAGGCAAATCAGTTTGGTACAAAGCATTGACTGTTTTCTCTAGTCGAGCAGTAAACGTACCAGATGGATTTCCTAATTTTTTATCTCCTGCAAGTTGAAGCATTTGCAAATATCCTGCAACAGCTGCTGAGAAATCTGAAGCACTTCTTCCAGCGAATGTTGCATCACTTGCTTTGAAATAATTGATAATACTTTCTAATTGTGTTGCAACTATGGCACCCAATTTTTCTGCTTCTAATTTAGCTCCAGCACGATAAAGAGTCACCACATATTGGTGTAAGTTCCCGTCTTCGTACATAACTTGCTCCGAACCATCAGGTCCTTGTATCGCACGTGAACGATTCGCTTGTTCACCATAATCCAACACAACATCAGCAGGCATAATTTCTAATGATTTTTTAATCAATGCAATTGCTTTTTTGTTGTATTCGTTGATTCTGTCTTTTGCTGTAAGTAATTGTTTTGCTATAGAATCAGCAGATTTGTTTTGACCAGCAGCACGCATACGGCTCAACGTTTCTGGCTTGTAGAAATCCAATGCACGTTGCTCGTTGGTTGCTTTCATGACAAAATAGTTAGCCAATTGACCAAATTGTTGACGGTAAATCGTTGTTTGGCGACGCGCGTAATAATCGGTCAACACATTCGGATTTTTCAAGTCTCCGTAAATGTATCGGTTCATCATGTTGTCGTACATTAAGTCTACGTTCATTGCTTCGTTGGGATCTGATTTTACAGGGGAAATTTCCCAAGCCATTCCATTTTGACGTAAGAAACCAGATTTGTACAATGCCATGGACACCTCTGTTCCAGCTGCAGAAGAGAAGTACATTGCACGTTTCCATTGGTTGTTATTCATCATATCCAAAATCATCAAATCAGATTTCGTGATGTATTGTTTGTCAAACGTGAACGATATAGTTTTTGAGCACAAACCTTTTTCAGTTGGTTTAATAATTCCAGATGTAAGTGCGTTGTTCGCATTAACAGGTAAAGTAAATCCTTTACATGGGAAAACGCGCAATTGATTGCCATTCATGTTTACCATGTTGTTATCGTCTTTGATAAAGTCCATAGCGACATTTAATGGTAATATTGACCAGCTATCTTCCCAAGAATTCATTGTCTGTGCGATGGTATTTAATTGATTTGCATCGCCAGTAATTAAGCCTGAACGGTATCCGTCAAAAATTTCAGATATTGCAGTTTCTTGTTCCATCAAAACAGCAGCATTAACAGAATCAATTCCTGTTGCAAACAATGAACGGATTTCACTCAAACGTGAATTCGTTGCGGCATCTTCCGATTGGATAGCGTCTGCCATTTGTTTCAAAGCAACTTGGTACGAAGCGTAAGCTGTCACAAATGCAGCTTTGTTGCTTTTCAATTTTGCTTTGAAAATACCGTCAAGTGTTTCTTTGGCAACTCCAGCTTCTAATAACGTTTTGTTGTTGACGAAATAAACTTGATCTGTTCCACCTTCCCACATCAAAATTTGATCTTCTCTAAAGCTGATAGGAAGTGCATCAGATTGATATGTTTTCAACATCATTTGATCTGTGTACCAATCCGTATCAAACAAACTGGTGTTACAAACACGTTTGTCTGTATGTTTTCCTTCTACTTCTTGTAAGTACCACAGTGGGAACGTATCGTTATCACCAACAGTAAACAAGATACTATTTGGTGCGCAAGACATCAAGTAGTTGTTTGCTAAATCACGTGCAGAAGTTTTTCCAGAACGATCGTGGTCATCCCAACCTTGTTCTGCCATAATAAACGGAACAATTCCAGCGATAACAGTTATCAAAGCGGCACCAATAGTATTGTTTGGTATGACTTTGCGTAAAACAAATCCTAATCCAAGAAGTGCAGCGCCAATTGCAACAATAATTATCCATGTTGTAAAAGTCGTAAATCCACTACTTGCAGCTATGATGAACACAAATGCACTCAAAGCAGCCGTTCCTTTTCCAAGTCCTTTCCAATCAGCAAGGGTAAAGTTTTTGTATGCTTCATAAATAGCGATTACACCTAGTCCAATCCAAAATGCAAAAGCATAGAAGGAAGCAGCATAGGCATAGTCACGTTCGCGTGGCTCAAAAGGTTTTTGATTCAAGTAAACAACGATTGCCAATCCTGTAAACAAGAACATCAAAAAGACAACAAATGCATCTTTTGGTGCGCGGTAGAAGTGGAAAACAAGCCCTACAATACCAAGAATAAATGGTAACATAAAGAAGTTGTTGTGACTTGGATTTTCTTTTGTGTAAAATGGTGCAGCATCTTGATCTCCCAAACGTTCGTTATCAATTGTTGCGAAACCAGAGATCCAGTTTCCACGCAAGGCATCTCCATGACCTTGTATATCGTTTTGTCTTCCTGAGAAATTCCACATGAAATAACGCCAGTACATCCAATTAATTTGGTACCCGAACATGTAGTTCAAGTTTTCACTGAAAGAAGGCAAACGCAAACCATCATTACCAAGTTCCGTTGCAGTTCCATCATTTGGATCGTAACCAGACCAATTTTTATAGGCGATGATTTTCGGATCACTTGGAGCGCCTTGGTAATACATGCGCGGCAAGAAGGTAGATTGGGAGTAAACAGGTACATTGTTGTGTCGAACTTTTTCATTTGACGAAAAGTATTTCTCAACAACAGTATATTGTCTTCCTTTTGCTTTTGCATAAGCTTCTGCTTTTGCTTTGTCTTTGAATGCTTTGATATCATTATTACCAAGCATTACTACATTACGTTTTAAGTAGAATGGCGATAAATCACCCCAAGAGTCAGTACTTTGCAATTGAGGTTCTCCGTCAACCATTACCTCTCCTTCACGTAATGAATTCCAATGATTTCCATTTAAAATTGGCCAAGAACCGTACTGTTCACGTTTCAAATATGCATGAAGTGTCACTAAGTTTTCAGGGTCATTTTCATCCAAAGGCGTGTTCGCATTCGAGCGAATTACGATTACTGCAAAGGATCCGTATCCAATTAATAACACCACAAATCCCCATAAAATAGTACTCAATAATGGTTTTGCTTTTTTGATCGCGTAGTTGATTCCCCAAGCAACCAAAGCGATTAAGACGATAAAGAAGAAAACAGTTCCTGAAAAGAATGGTAAACCAAATGAATTTACAAAAGTCACCTCAAAGCTAGAAGCGATAGCTACTATTCCAGGAATTACACCTTCTTGAATAAAAGCAAGTGAAAAAACAGAAATAATCCCTGTGATGATTATTCCTTTCAGGTTAACTTTTTCCCACAATTGAAAATACATCACAAATGCGATAGAAGGTACAGCAAGTAGACCTAATAAATGGACACCGATTGCCAATCCAAACAAGAACATGATTAATATCAACCAACGACTTGGGTTTTGTGGACCGGTCAATTCATTGAATTTGATTGCTGTCATTTCAGCATCCCATTTCAAGATTGCCCAGAAAATTGCTGCGGAAAACAACGAAGACATGGCGTAAACCTCACCTTCTACGGCTGAAAACCAGAATGAATCAGAGAATGTGTATGCTAATGCGCCAATTATACCTGCACCTAGTGCTGCAATCTGATCGCCTTTTGACCAGTCACGGTTGTTGCGTTGCAACATTTTTTTTGCAAGCATGGTAATTGACCAAAACATGAACAAAATGGTAAACGAGCTGCTCAATGCTGACAAGCGGTTGATCCATACTGCAACCATCGCTGGTTCAGCAAAGAACGAGAACAAACGTCCGAGTACCATAAAGAGCGGAGCGCCTGGAGGGTGACCTACTTCTAGCTTATAAGCTGCTGTAATGTATTCACCACAATCCCAAAGACTTGCAGTGCTCTCGATTGTCATAAAATAAACGGTTGTTGCGATTAGGAACACCAACCAACCTACTAAATTATTCAGTTTATTGTATTGCATCGTAAAAAATATAATTTGACTTGCGAAGATATAAATATATTGGAATGAAATAACAGTTCTTTTGTTTAAAATTGCTAATGGGTTGAATTTCAAAATTTCACAAAAAAAAGTTCGTTTTTTTTGCAAGAACACTTGTTTAAAAAGAATTATGTTCTAATTTTGCACCTGCTTAGCGATAAGCATGTCAGAATGACCCATGGTGTAACTGGCAACACGTCGGTTTTTGGTTCCGAAGAGTCTAGGTTCGAGCCCTAGTGGGTCAACAAAAAAGCTTCATCAATTGATGAGGCTTTTTTTATTCCCCATGAAATAACTTGTATTTTTTAAACGGAATTCCTTTTCGAATCAGATAAGCATGATACGAACTTGGTACGTCACAAACGCGGGCAGGTAAAATGAGTGCAATTAAAATCCGGTCAAGTTGAGACACCAATCCTACTAGGTTAGTAACAGTTAATAAAACGGTGTTGTCTGCTAGAAACAAACTCGTGAATGTTGCTAATAAAAATAGTCCAAAGAGTTTGGATGCATAGTTGTGCGCACAGCCAAATTTTCGAAAACGTATAAAGTAAATGGCATCAGGAATCCATTCAATAATGAGTAATGGAAGGATAATGATCCAACGATTTGAGATTTCAGTAGGAAAACAAACCCAAATACACCAACATGCTGCTAACCAAAAAACCAAATCCACATTACTATCCCACAAACGAAGCTTTGCAGTAGAAACGTTGTAATGTCGTGCAATAATTCCATCGAAAATATCTGAAATGAGCGCTAAATAACAAGCAACTACGATCCAAATTTTAAAATCATTCCCTTTGTAAGCTAACCATAAAATTACAGGAGCCAACAGTAATCGAAAAATGATCAACAAAAAAGGAAGTTGTTTCATAAGTATGATTTTACAGCATGATATCATCTGATAATAAACGGTGTAATGTTTGAATTAACTCCGTTTGATCAATTGGTTTTGACAAGTATTCATCACAGCCAGCATCGATTGATTTTTCTCTATCTCCAAGCACTGCGTTGGCTGTTTGAGCGACAATTTTTATGTTCGGAAATGCTTCTTTGATAAATTTTGATGCTTCGTATCCATTTAGAACGGGCATGTTCATGTCCATTAATATCAATTCACATTTGTTTCCTGACTGCAACCAATCTATCGCTTCTTTTCCGTTTTTTACATGAACGAAATTTTTGAAATGGGCTTTTAGCATTTCTTGAATAAGCAAAGTGTTTATTTCATCGTCCTCCACAATTAACAGGTTATTTTCTTTTATAGATGTAACTTTTTTGGCAGGGTGTTGTACTTCTTTTATTGAAGCCGATTGGTTTTTGGCTTTTGTATAAGGTATTTTAAAGTAAAAAACACTTCCTTTTTCCCAAGTGCTTTTTAGCCAAATTTCTCCCGATAAAAGACCAATTAATTTTTCGACAATGGATAACCCAATTCCTGTTCCTTCTGAATTGTTATTGAGGTAATTGAATTTGGTAAAACGATCAAATATTTTTTCTTGATCTTCAATTGGTATTCCTGTTCCAGTATCACTGACAGAAAAGTGGAGTTCGTTTTTTTTCAAATGACAACTAACAATAATTTCACCAGTATTGGTATGTTTCACTGCATTATTGAGTAAATTAGACAAGATTTGTTTCAAGCGGTATGGATCGGAATACACGTGAAAATCACCAGTTGGCAATTCGTAAGACAATTTCACATGTGCTTTGTTGCGGTGAGCTAATTCAATCGAATAAATGTTCATCATTTCTTCGAATATAGCCTTGATGCTGAATGTAGAAAGTGACAAAGCCATTTCTCCAGCCTCGATTTTTGATAAATCAACAATTTCATTGATGAGTTTCAATAAGTTACTACTACTGCTTTGAATGATTTGAATGTATTGCGCTCGTTTTTCAGCATCATCTTCATCGTTCAATAATTCACTAAACCCTACAATTGCATTCATAGGAGTTCGAATTTCATGCGACATGTTGGCTAAAAAAGCTGATTTCATTAAATCTGATTTTATTGCACGTTCTTTTTCTCGGTTAAAATCCTCTTTAATTTTTTGAAAAAGGAAAATAAGTAAAAAAGAATACAGGGTAAAACTGATGTAAATATCTTGACTTCTAGTTGCAAAGTCGGGGTAGGAAGATAAACGATCGAGGTGGGTGTGTTCTAAAATGTAGAGTAATATTATATTACAGATATAGATAGTTAATAGAAAGAACAACATGCGTCCATTCCACACCCAAACAATTAACGCTCCAAAAGCAAATACGAAGTACAGAATTGGCCCAATTGACATGAATTTCACATACCAAGTAAAATCCAATGCGGCTAGACCGTAGATGGTGAGCACTAGTTTAGTAATGAAAACTCTCCCTTTTATTCGCACTAAATAGTACAGAAAAAAAAGGACAAGCATGCTAATTCCAGAAACGATTATAGGACCATCTGAATAACGAAAGTAAAGGTGTGTGAAAAACAACGCAATTAATAAAAATCCTGCTGTAATAGTAACTAGCGTTAAGAAATATTGTTCGCTTTCAACTTTTTGTTTGTTTCCCAATACATATTTTATCACTTGCTGTATTCCATTCATATATTTGTATTGGTTAGTTTTATTTTTCAAACAGTTACAAAAATAGTGGTAATCATCTGTTAAAAAAAGTGATCATTTAGTTGTTCAATTTTATAGCATTTATTAATGCTAACAATTCAGTTGGGTCAATTGGTTTCGCAATGTATTCATCGCAACCTGCTGCTAAAGCTTTTTCACGGTCACCAAGAACAGCATTAGCAGTTTGAGCAATAATCGCAATACTAGGAAATGCCTGTTTGATTGCTTTTGCAGCCTCATAACCATTCATAATGGGCATATTCATGTCTAACAAAACGATATCAACAAGCGGGTTGTTTTTTAAAAACAATAGGGCTTGTTCCCCATTTGTTACATGGTCATACGCTTTAAAGTGCTGTTTAATAATCTCTTTGAGTAGCAAGGCATTTATTTCATCGTCTTCTACAATTAAAATTGATTTTTGAGCAAAATCCAGGCTAACAGGTGAAATAGGTATCTTCTTTTCTAATGGAACTTGAGTTGTTGTCGCTTTGTCAAATGGAATTGTAAAAAAGAACGTGCTTCCTTCTCCCCATATGCTTTTAAGCCAAATTGTACCATTTAAAAGGTGGACTAATTTTTCCACTATTGATAATCCAATTCCAGTACCTTCACTATTTTTATTCAGGTAATTGAATTTGATAAATCGCTCAAAAATTTTACTTTGATCTTCCTCAGGAATTCCTGTGCCTGTATCAGCAACAGCGAACAGCAGTTGTTTGCCAGATTTTTTACAAGAAAAGACAATTTTACCGCTACTAGTATGCTTAACAGCATTACTAAGCAAGTTTGATAAAACTTGTTTGAGTCTATATGGATCAGAAAAAACGATAAAATCACCATCGGGCAATTCAAATGTTAATTGTATGTCGTTTATTTTTCTGTGTTTGATTTCAACTTGGTAGACATTGAGCATTTCCTCAAAAATGGATTTGATACTGAAATTAGAACACGTTAGATCCATCTCACCAGCTTCAATTTTTGATAAATCAACAATTTCATTGATTAACTTTAATAGGTTACCGCTACTGCTCTGAATAATTTGAATATACTGTGCTCTTTTTATTGCATCGTCTTCATCATTTAACAATTCACTGAATCCTACAATCGCATTCATCGGTGTTCTGATTTCGTGCGACATGTTTGCTAAAAAGGCTGATTTCATTAAATCCGACTTAATTGCGCGTTCCTTTTCAAGGTGAAAATCTTCTTTTATTTTTTGAAATAAAAAAATTAATAAAAGCGAGTAAAAAGTAAAATTGAGATAAATATCCACACTTCTAGAACGGTAATTGACAAATTGTTCCAAATGAAAGTTGCCTCTGGATTCAATGAGGTAAAGTGTTAATATGTTTAAAAAGTAAAATGCAATTAAGAGTTGTAACATCCGCCCTTTCCAAACCCATACAATCAATGCACCAAAAGCGAAAATAAAATACAACATTGGCCCGATTGATAGATATTCATCAAACCAGATCATATCCAAAGCAAGTAAACCGAAAACCGTTAGTACTAATTTAGGAATGAAAAGCTGTCCTTTAAAACGCACTAAAAAATAGAGCACGACGATTGTTATAATACTTAAAATAGTAACAAGAATAGGGCGTAGTGAATCATGAAAACTCACGTGCATGATAAATAGCGGGATCAGAAAAAGAATGATTGTAACGTGAATTAACGTTAAAAAATAACGATCACTATCAACAGTATTTTTGTCACCTAAAATATATGTCAAGTATTTATTCAATAATTTCATAGTAGCGGCATACTTTTTAAAACCAAACTAGTTTTCCTCGAATATACAAAGTTAATTGTAATGGGCTATATTTGCTGAAATTATTTTATAAAATGAGCGAACAACGAACATCAATAAGTGAATTGGGTGAATTTGGTTTGATTGAATTATTGACAAAATCATTTGAAAACAAAGTGGATTCAACAATTAAAGCTGTAGGAGATGATGCTGCAGTAATTCAACGTGATGAAAACACAGTTACGTTGGTTACAACTGATTTTTTATTGGAAGGCGTTCATTTTAATTTGATGTACATGCCTTTCAAACATTTGGGATACAAGGCGATTGTCACTAATTTATCTGATATCATTGCGATGAATGGTACACCTGAACAAGTAACTGTTTCAATTGCGGTCTCTAGTCGTTTTCCTGTCGAAGCAATTGAAGAATTATACGAAGGAATTAAATTAGCATGCTCTGTTTACAATGTTGATTTGATTGGCGGTGACACGACGTCATCATTACAAGGATTGATGATTTCTGTTACTGCAATTGGAAAAACAGAAAAAGACAAAGTTGTTTACCGATCTGGAGCTAAACCCAATGACTTATTGGTTGTCAGTGGCGATTTGGGAGGTGCTTACATGGGATTGCAAGTATTGGAGCGCGAAAAAAGTGTTTTTGAAGCAAACCCGACAATACAACCCGATTTAGATGGCTTTGATTATATCATCGAACGACAATTGAAACCAGAAGCACGTATTGACATTTTACAATATTTGAAAGAATTGGACGTATTACCAACAGCAATGATTGACATTTCTGATGGTTTAGCGTCAGAAGTTTTGCATTTATGCAAAGAAAGTGGAGTAGGTGCGCGTGTTTATAATGATAAGTTACCTATTGATACAGTTACATCTACTGCAGCAATTTCATTTAATTTAGATCCTGTAACATGTGTATTAAATGGTGGCGAAGATTATGAACTATTGTTTGCAATTGCACCAGCCGATTATGAAAAAATCAAAGGAAATCCGAACATGACCGTTATCGGTTATGTTACCGATAAAACCGAAGGTGAATACTTGGTAGATAAAAATGATTCATTAGTAAAATTACGTGCGCAAGGATGGAATCAAGTTGATTGAGGAAAAAATGTGATAACATAAAAAAAAGCGCTCATGAGCGCTTTTTTTATTATTTATGAATCTTTTTTATCTTTTTTTCGCATTGGATCAGTGATGTCACCTGGATCTTCTGTTGGAACAGTTGGATCGGTTGGAGTTGTTGTAGTAGTAACAGTTGGTGGAACAACTGAAGTAGGTGTTATCGCTTCATCTTTCAATTCCATTCCAGCTGTATCTTGCTGAGGAACAATAACTTCTTTCTGACAACTTGCCATTGTCAAAACGAATGCCGCGAAGATGAATACTTTGTTCATTATTACTACTTTGGTATCAAATATATGAAATCTAATTTAATTTTCAAAATTTTCGTACGGTATTTTGATTAAAACGCGTGTTCCATTGATTGAACCGTTTTTATTCATTACTTGGAAAGGTCCAATTAATTCATAATCTTTTTTCCACATTTTTCGAATTAATGAAATCCGTTTGGATGTAATTTCCATCCCTTGTGATTTGTGATCGCCTTCTATTCCTTGTTTTTTTGCAAGACTAAAGTCAATTCCAATACCGTTGTCATCGATACAAACTTCTAATTGATCCTTTATCAATTTTATAGTAACTGTAATGACACCTTTTTTAGCTTCGTTTGGTAAAATACCATGAATGATTGAATTTTCGACAAAGGGTTGCAAGAGCATTCCCGGGACAATTACGCGATCAATATCAATATCGTTGTAATTGATGGAATAGTTAAATCGTTCGTTGAAGCGCATGGATTCTAAGGATAAATACAACTCTAAGCGCTCTAATTCTTGTGCTAAAGTAACCGTATTGTTGTTTTCGGCGGCACTGTCCAAATTTTTTCGAATAAGTTTTGCGAAATTTGTTAAAAAACGATTGGCGGATAATTTATCTTGCGTGTTGATAAAGTATTGAATAGCGTTTAATGAGTTGAAAATAAAGTGTCGGTTCATACTCGCATTCAATGATTGTTGTTCTAATGCTAATAAACGAGTCTGATTTTCAAGATTTTCCTTGTAATTTTTTTCACGAACTTGCTTGATCTTCCAGACAAAGTAATAACGAATGACACCACCGATGCTCACCAATATGAGCAAATAAAACCACCAAGTTTGCCAAAATGGAGGTGTAACTTCGAGGAGTAACATTTGTTCTTCAGAAGTATTTCCGAGTTCATCAATTGTTCGTACATGAAGTTTGTACGATCCTGCTGGTAAATTTGACAAGAAAATTGTTGCATTAGCAATTGCTGGCGACCATGATGGCTCAAGTCCTTCTAACCAGTATTGGTAAAGAATTGATTCTGGGTCGCGCATCAATAAACCATCTAATTCAATGCTGATGTTGTTTTTGTTGTACGGCAATCGAATGCTTAATGGAAAACCATTTTCATCAAATTTATCGGTGAAATCCTTCAAATCGACATCTTGATAATTGAGTAATAATTTTCTAAAGTTTAGTCGTGGTTGCTCATTAGAAAAAACAGTGTTATTAGCAGCTTTGATACATACCAAACCTTCAGCTGTACCAAACCAAAAATCGGTGCCATCGCAATAAGCTGAATTGATGTTTGACTCCAAGCTTATCAATCCGCTATTTAATCCAAAATGTTTGAGTGGATTTGTTTTTTCGGCTGTGCAATCAAATAAGTAAACACCATTATTTGTGCCGACAAATAACGTTTCCTGCTTTTTTTCGATAAAATTTATGAATTTCGCTCCACTGTTTTTTGCAATTTTAATTTCATTGTATTTGATTCCATCGTATACAAACAAGCCGTTTTCTGTTCCAATCCACAAACGGTTTAGCGCATCAATGGCAAGTGAATTTACTCCTGCTGGAAAAAACCTAATCAGGTTTATCGTCTTTTTTTCTAGTGATAATTGTGCTAAACCTTTGGAACTTGCACACACTAATTTTCCATTGTATTCGATTACTTGACGAATGGAACCAACGTATTGAAACGTTCCATTTTTGACTGGCGTTTTGACTAGTTTCCCATCTTTTATTATGCCAATTCCGTTGTAGCCTACTACTAAATTATTACCTGATTTCAACCGTTGAATCAACATGATCGTTGCAGGATTATCATCAAAATTATGTGTCGTTATATTCCCGCTTTTTGTCAATTGCACCAAACCAACATCTGTTGCGAACCACGTTTCTGAACCAATTTTTTCAATATCCCAAACAGTTGAACCAGGCACTTTTAGTTTACTAGTCTGACCATTTTTTGTCATTACAAAAGCCCCTTTATCGTATGTTCCTAGGAAGTATTGCTCGTTGTTTTTTCGAGCTATTGAAAGCACCAAATCACTTTCTAATCCGTTTTTTGTTGTGTAAGAATATATGGTATTTCCACAAAAACGTAAAAGCCCATTCCCATCACTTCCAAACCACATGTTGCCATCTTTATCGTTGAATGCACAATTGATTGAATTTCCGGGTAATCCATTTTGTTCGGTAAAGGTGGTTACCGTTTCATCATTTTTGAAGCACATTAACCCTTCCAGTGAATGAAGCCAAAGTGTATTGTCTTTTCCTGTTGTAATTCCTGTGATATAATTATTTGGGAATTGTGTTTTCAGTGGTGCAATTTTTGAAAAATCGAGCTTACAGCTGAAAATACCTTTTGTAAAAGTTGTACAATAAATTCGATTGTTTGCCAAACACAATCCGGAGATACTTTTATTGCCAAATTGAGGAATGTATATGTAACGATCTAAATCGCTGGACTGGTAAAGGCCATTTCTTGTTGCTACTATTATTTTGTTGTTCACTACGAGAATATCACGACAGGTTGCCGCGTCTTCTGGATGCAAAATTTTCTTTATCAGCTTATTTTTTGTTAAAACATAAACTCCACCTCCCTCAGTTGCAACAACTAATTGGTTTTGGAACAGGACAATTTTTTTTGTCAATACATTTCGGTCGGATTTATTGAAGGAAAAATGACGCGCTTTTCCATTTTTAATCAAGCTTATTCCTCCTTCGTGACCAACTGCAATGAGTTCATTTATCGCATCAAGTGATGAAATACGATTACTTAACAATCCTTCTTCCAAAGCAAATGTGGTGAAGGTTTTGCCATTAAAACGTGCTAATCCACCCGATGTCCCAACCCACAGATAACCTTGTTTATCTTGCGTGATGCATTGCACTTGCGATTGTGGTAGTCCAACATTATTGGAGTATTTTATAAAAGCATATTGTTGCCCAATTAATTGAGCATGTATGAAAAACGCAACGAAAAGCAGCAGAATTCTCATCCTTGTTTGAGCATTTTTACAAATTCAGCTACTCTATTACGGGCAACTGGAACACGAAGGCCACTTTTTAATATTGCAAAATGTCCATCATCGTTGATGTATTCTTTCAATTCTTTTAAATGGATGATGTGCGATTTGTGTACACGGAAAAATTTCGCTGGATTGAGTATGTTCTCATAAATTTTCAATGTCCGTGTATCCAAGTAACGGGTTCCATCTTCAAAATATATGGTGGTGCAATTTCCGTTTGCTTCAAGATGCGTAATTGTGTCATCTTCAACAATTTTCAAACCTTTTGAATGACTAATTGCAATACGATTGGTTGTTTTGTTGCGTAACAGCAAATCGGATAGTTGACTCAAACTTCTAAAATAAGTGACGTAGTTTTCTGGATCTTGAGTAAAGATGCTTTTTGCATCAACTAGTTTTTCAACAGCAATGCGTAAATCATCAATATCAATTGGTTTAAGGATGTAATGAACAGCACTTGCGTTAAACGCACGAATTGCATAATCTTTGAAAGCCGTAACAAAAACAATCAAAAAGTTTTTTTCGGGCACTTCATCTAATAATTCAAATCCCTCAGCACCGCTAGGCATTCGTATGTCTAGAAAAACAACATCTGGTTGTTCACTTGCTATTAATTCGAGTGCTTGTTCTTTTCCAGATGCAGTTCCAACTATGGAAATTTCGGGACAGAACTCTTCCAACATCATTTGCAGGTTTTTACGTGCAAATTCTTCATCATCAACGATTAGTGCACGAAGTTTTTTAGTTTCCATGGTTGTTTGTTTTATGTCTGAGTAGCTTTATCGAATATAAGGTATTTTTAATAAGTGCTGTTGGATTTATCACTGAAAACATGGACCAATCAACCGTTTACTTGACTTTTTGATATACTCACTCAATATTCACTGCAGTTAAAGTTATTTTTATTGCAAGATTAATTCAAGCATTTCTTTCAAAGCGCCGGTGTTTTCTTCGTGAATCATATGGCCACAATTAGGGACTTCCAAATAAGTCACATCGTTTAATTTACAAAATTCAGCCATTTTTTCTGCTGGAATTAAACTGTCTTTTTCGCCTTGGATAACAGTGAATTTTTCTGGATGTTCCATCAACAGCTGACTATTGTCTAACCGATCGCGCATTGCAGCGGTAACCCAACATATTGCATTTGGATCCATTCGTTGTGCTTTGTCAATATAATTATCAATTGTTGTTTGAAAGCGCTCTTGATTGGCAAATAGAGAAGGGATAGCTTCTGAAACAAACAAATTAGGTTTTAACTGCACCAATTGAATGACACGATTACGGTCACGTTTTTTTGAGTCTGTATCGTCCCAAGGGTGAGAATTTAATAGTGTGAGGTGTTCAAATTCGGGATTTAATTTCATTAATTCTAAACCGACATAGCCACCCATCGAGTGTCCTACAATCTGTGCGTTTTGCCAATTATTTTCGGTAACAATTTCCATTACTTGCAGCGCCATATTTTTTATAGAACGATTTAGTTCGCTGTCAAGTTTGCTTTGACCATGTCCATTCAAATCGATCAATACAGTTTTTGTATGATTCATGGAAACAAATGCGTCCCACATGCCTGCATCCTCTAAAAATCCATGTAAAAGCAATACAGGATTTCCGTTTCCGAAAACCCTGTAGCTTAATTTGGTATTATTTTTCATGCATTAATGTTTCAATTTCGTCGATTTCAATAGGAATATTCCCCATTAAATTAAATGGTTCACCTGTTGCTTGAATCACGATATCGTCTTCGATTCGGATACCCAATCCTTCTTCAGGAATATAGATACCTGGTTCACATGTGAAAACCATATTTTCTTGAATTGGTACATTCCACAATCCAACATCGTGGGTATCCAAACCTAGAAAATGCGATGTTCCGTGCATGAAGTATTTTTTGTATGCTGGCCAATTAGGATCTTGGTTTTTAATATCTGTTTGATCGATGAGTCCCAATTTTAATAATTCAGCTTGCATTAATAACCCAACTTCATTATGGTATTCCGCCATCATAGTTCCTGGGACTAATAATTTTTGTGCTTCCTTTTTCACATGAAGTACAGATGAGTAAACTGCTTTTTGTCTTTCTGAAAAGCGACCGTTTACAGGGATACATCGCGTTAAATCAGATGCGTAGTTTGCATATTCTGCACCAACATCTAATAAAATCAATTCGCCATCTTGGCATTGCGCATTGTTCTCAATGTAGTGGAGAACACACGCATTTTTACCCGAAGCAATTATCGGTGTGTAAGCAAAACCTTTTGAACGGTTGCGAAGAAATTCGTGTGCCAATTCAGCTTCTATTTCATATTCCCAAACACCATGTTTGATAAAAGGCAGCAAGCGTCGAATTCCTTTTTCGGTAATATTACAAGCTGTTTGAAGCAAATCCAATTCAATCTTTTCTTTCACAGAACGAATAGCATGAAGGATTGGTGCGCTTTTGTATACTTGATGTGCTGGATAATCGTTTTTTAGTTTTAGCACAAAACGATCTTCACGCGTTTGCACGGTTGTATCCGCTCGCAGATGTTCGTTTGTATTGATATATACTCCTGAAGCCTCTGCCATAAGTTGCTTCAAGATAGTATCGAATTGTTGTAACCAGTATACCGTTTTTATTCCGGTTGCAGCAAATGCTTGTTCTTTGTTTAATTTTGCACCTTCCCAAACTGCAATATGATCGTTTGTTTCTTTTAGAAATAAAATTTCTTTGTGAGCAGGGTTGGAAGCAGTTGGGAATAACACTAAGATGCTTTCTTCCTGATCAACGCCGCTCAAATAAAAAATATCGCGGTGTTGTTGAAACGGTATAGTAGAATCAGCACTGATAGGGTAGATATCATTGGAATTGAATATTGCCAATGTATTTTTCGTCATTTGAGCAGTAAATTTCTTTCTATTTTCTATAAAAAGTGCTGCTGGTATTTGATGATATTTCATAATGATACTGCTTTTTCGTACGATGTGAAAGTACCAAAAAAAAAGCAAAGAGAAGCTTATTTGGTGCATTTTGAAAAAAAATCAACTTCAAAAGAAGAACGTAAGTACTTTACGAACTACTGCTCCTACATTTGCTTCATCAAAAACGATAAAGATGAAAACATTAGTAGACAGCATTTTAATTCAACGCATTCAAATGGAAAGTAACACAACGGATGTTGTTTTGAATTGTATTGTATATGAAGCAGGTATGGATTATGCATCTGACATCATTCTTTCGTCACATGCGATGAATTTGTTATTGAATGAATTGGCGTATCGTGGTCATGTATTGGATTTTGATGCTGCATGCGATGAGGTTTGTTTTCCAGATGGACATACCATGTACTCGTTGGATGTGGCTAAAAATGAAGACCATCCAGTTTTTATTCCACTTTATTCGTTACCTGAAAAAACAATGTTATTGCGGGCATAATTATAAAATAATACATCCTAAATACTTCGTTCATATAGTAATTGAAAAAATAATTGTATTTTCGGACTAAGTTTCAACTATATATACGTTCGAAAAAACCAAAAAATGAAAAAAATTGTCTTTCTTTTTGCGCTTGCATCCTTAGTTTTAACAGGTTGTCCGAAGCACGAAATAGTTCCAGTTCCTTCTCAAAAAGCAGATTTATCGTCGCATTTTGTTGGGATTATTAATGGAACAGATGTTGAATTGACGCAAAATGTTGGTGGTTATAATTTATATCCAACCAAACAAACATACATTTTACCATTACCAGCACCTTCTGGAGCAGTTTATTTTGCTGAAATGAAATCGCCAGTTTCGAAAGTTGCTATAAAAGTTGGTTTTGGAGCCGTAACATTTGATGGAACAATCACTCAAGAGCCAACAATTACGTTGTTTAATGATTTTTTCACCAATAATTTAACACCAAACTACAGCACTGATGGCTTACAAGGTTTTGAAGTGATTTATACAGATGGTACAGGTGCAATTTGGAAATCAGATCCAGCAACACCTCTTCAAAATGTTGAATTCTCAGAAATTGAACAAGTTTCTGATGCAGCAGGAGATTATTCTAAGTTCTTGTGTACGTTTGATTGTATGGTTATGCGTACAGTTGGAACGAATGTTGTTTCGTTACCAATCCAAAACGCAGCATTGACAGGATGGTTCAAACGTTAATCGTTAGCAATCGACAAGCTACTATTTAATACATTGATGCCATGCAGCAATTGAAAATAGGCATAATCGGAGATTTTAATTTTTCGTTTAATACGCACCATGCGACCAATTTAGCGTTGGATCATGCAGCATTATTTCTTGAAGTCGAATTATCTTACTATTGGATAAAGATTAATGAAATATTGAGCATGAAATCGACTCAACTATCTAATTATGATGGTTTTTGGTTAGCTCCAGGACCTTTTTTAAATCAGTTTTTTTTAAACGGTGCAGTTGACCAACTCATGCAACAAGCTGTTCCTGTTTTCATTACTGGGGAAGGATTTAAATCGTTGTTAGATGTATTGGTACAACGCAATAATTTGAATGCACAAGGAGAAAAACTTGTTTCAGATAATTTAGTAGAGGGGAATCAGTTTGAATACATTTCTATTGTACCACATTCAACAGTTTTATGTCATCTGTATGAAACACGCAGTACTGAAGAGTTAACAGCTGCACGTTTTTCGATGTATCCAAAATTAATCGAAACGTTGATTAGTAGTGAAATCGATGTTGAGGCTTACAATCAGTTTGAAGAACCAGAAGTGATTAGTATTAAGAATAGAGATTTCTTTGTTGCTTGTGGTTTTTGCCCGCAAATCAGTTCCACACGTGATTTACCACATCCTTTGGTATATACTTTTTTGAATGCTTGTTTGTTAAAAACGGATGGTGTTATCTAACGCATCGTTTGTGGCTTCAAAAATCGAATCAATTCCTAAATTACTTCCTGTAGCAGCTTGAACTGCTAATACATCACAGCGTTCGTTTTCAGGATGACCATTATGTCCTTTCACCCATGTAAATGTAATATTGAAAGTTGTAGCGATAGCATGATATTCCAGCCAAAGGTCCTTGTTCTTTTTTCCTTTGAAACCTGTTTTGATCCAATTTTTCAACCAACCTTTTTCGATCGCATCAATGACATATTTTGAATCTGAAAAAACGCGAATAGGGTGTTGGGTAGTTTTAATTGCTCGTAAACCCTCGATAACTGCTAGAAGTTCCATGCGATTATTCGTTGTTAAACGAAAACCTTTTGCTAATTCTTTCACGGCACCATTAAATTTTAATACGACACCGTATCCTCCGGGACCAGGATTTCCGCGGGAACTACCGTCAGTATAAATTTCGATGCTGTTAATGGACATGATTCAAAATTAACTATAATGTGCGAGATTACTTGTTGTTAACTACCTGTATGAAACCGTCTTTTTTTAATTTGGTTCCATTGAAAAGCGTTCCTTCAAACAAGTAAAAGTAAACACCATCAACAACTGGTTCCCCCTTATTTGTTTTTCCATCCCAGAAAATTGTTCCTGTTTCAGAAGTTTTTTGACTGATTGTGTTTCCCCAACGATTTACAATCACGATATCAAAGGATTTGAAAATGTCGTATTGATAAGAAAAAACATCATTGATTCCATCATTATCTGTCGTTATAACATTGGGTAATTGAAAGTCACCGTTAACTGCAATACTTAATTCGTAACTATCTGTACAACCTAAACTATCAGTGATTATCAATGTGATTATTGCTTCACCTCCATTGAAAAAAGCAGTTGTGTATGGAGAATTAGTGAAGAAAATACTACTACTGTTTTCCATTTCCCAAGTCCAAGAAATAATAGGGTTTTGTGCAGTTGACTGATCGGTGAATGTGACCAATTCGCCCATTTCTACTGATAAATTGGAGGCGCTGAACAAGGCATTAACGCCATTTGGTGCGATAGTTAATGGATTCAATGAATAATCAATTTGACATTGGTTTTGATCCCAAATTGAAACAAGCGGTTGGTACGTGTCAACGGCAATGTACGTATGAGAAAACAATAGACTATCATTAACAGTTGTGCCATCACCTAAATGCCATAGGACAGCTGTTATACCAGCGTTTGCGCCTAAATCGAAAAGAACTTCTTGCCCACAAATGGAATCTGTAATTGTCCACGAAGGATTTGCAGTTGGACCAAAAACCGTTAAGAAATCGGATATAATACTATCAGTTTGACAGCCAAATTCATCGGTGATACTCAAAGCAACATCATAAGTTCCTGGGAAAACATACGTATTACTTGGGTTTTCTAAGGATGACGATTTTCCATCACCAAACGACCATTGATACGATGAAATTGCTCCGTATGAATTTGAGTTGTTCGAAAAAGTTGCAAAAACAGGAGGGCATAAGTAATCACCGTTAGCATTTGTTGCGGCGCCACTTAATTGGAAGTCTAAATCAATGTAAGGTAAGGAAACAATTACTTGTTGTGTGAGAGAATCTTTACAACCGTTTCCATCAGTAGCAATCAAGAGTAGTGTATGGGGTTGAAAAGTTTGTCCACTTGTTGGAACATCGTGAAAAATTGGCGAATAATTGATGCCAGTTGCTTGTTGGCTTCCATCAATTATCCATTGATAACTCATCGGATTAAAACCAATCGAACCATTTAATACAGGAACAGCTTCGTGGTTACAGACGACACTGTCGGCAATGAAATTTGCTATTGGATCAGTCGCATTGATTGAACTAATCGCTGGATTTGACACACAACCAAATTCATCGGTAACAATCAATGAAACGGGGAAACTTCCAGCAAATTGGAAGGTGTGATTGAAAGAAGTATTGACGGAGTAACTAGTGTCACTTTCATTGGTATCCGAAAAATTAATGATAAACGAATACAAAGGCGCACCATTGTTTACAACCGATGAACCGTTGGTGAATTGAACAGCAAGAGGAACACAACCAGCATTTTCAGAAGGAATTATATTCGCAACTGGATTTGCTAAAGCAGTAAATGGTGAAAAAGTCACATCATCAGCACAACCCACCACGTTTGTTGCTGTTAATTTAATGGTGTAAGTTCCAGAAGATGCATAAAAATAACTTGGATTTGCTCCAGCTATTGTGTTTCCATCGCCCATGTCCCAAACAAAAGAACTGAAAGGGTCAGTTGAGTTACTGTTTTGCGCAATAGCAAACAAGGTTCCAACACAGACACTGTCCGTTAGTAAAGGCGCTATGCTTGCTGTAATGGATGAAATCACAATGGTTTTATTGGTACTATCTGAGCAACCTGTTGTATAATTGTAAATGATTTGTGTAATGGTATAGCTGCCGTAAGTGGAGTAACTATGGCTTGTTGATCCTAAATTCAGATCATCAAAATCGGGGTCGTCAAAATTGGTAGTTGTTCCATCTCCCCAATTCCAGATCATACTACAATCATCAGATAACTTTCCGATTTTCGAATCGTCATCAAACTGCACAACAATTGGGAACGACGTTGGATTACAAAAAAGCGAATCATCCGGAGAGAAAAATGAAATAGGTGCTTTGATATAAACCGCATCAGTCACTGTTATCGAGTCGATGCAACCTCTGAATGCTACGAATAAGGTCACATCAAAATATCCGGTATCACTCAAATATTTATAAACCGGGTTTTCTAATTGCGATGTTCCTCCATCTCCGAAAACCCATGAGTAGGTTATATCGTTTGGAGAGTGTGGAGCAGAGATAACCGATAAATTAGTGAAGTTGACGTCAGATTTCGCACATGTTTCAGCGGGATTAACACTAAAGTTGACCAAGTCGATACTTCCAACTTCGATCATGTCTGTAACAATTAACGTATCTGTACAACCACTTTGAGTTGTAATGATCAGTCGTACAGAATAAACACCTACTCCAAAAGAATGAAGCGGCGGATTTTGACCGTTAAAAGTTGTTCCATCACCAAAATCCCACGCCCATGAAACAATTGGGTTCACAGATGTAGATTGGTCCGTAAATTGAACAGAGAGTGGGGAACAACCGTTTACGACATTGCTGGTGAAATTTGCAACAGGTGATGTTAATGTAACTGCAGGAAGCGCAATGGAATCTGAGCAACCATTTTGACCCGTCATGTACAAAGTAGTAGTGTAAGTTCCATTACCAAAATAGGTGTGAGTGGGTGGGGTTTGACCGTTAAAAAAAGTATTATCCCCGAAACCCCAAGAAAAAGTTCCACTCCCAACACTTGTGTTATTAAACGTTACTTGCAGAGGTGCGCAACCAGTTACAGGGCTTGCAGTGAACGATGGAGTTGGTGTCGGTAGCACTATGATTTGTTGTGATGTTGTCGCTGTGCAACCTGAAGTTGTATTGATAGCTGTTAATACAATACTATAAGAACCAGCATTTGGATAGATTATCGTTGGATTAGCTGTGTTTGTGTTGAGAGCATTTCCTCCAGTGAAAAGCCAACTCCAATTGGTCACACCAGTTGTTGAGTTGTCACTCACATTTACCGCTTCGTTTTGACAAACACTTAATGGCGCATTGATAACAGCTTGGAAGTTTGAAATTGTAATTGGTTTTACAATTGTATCAACACAACCATAGGGTGTAAGTGCAATTAATTGAACGGAGTAAACGCCAGATGATGTGTAATTTATTGTTGTGGGAACTTGTAGGTTACTTGTTTGTGTATTTCCAAAATCCCACGAATAACTAGTTGCATTTAGGCTCGTATTGGTGAAATTGATACCAACAGGAAGTGCACATCCATTTGCTGAAGTTGTAAAATTGGCAATTGGCAATGCATGAATGGTGATGTAGTTTACTTTTACTTCTGCGTCGGCCTGACCATTAGCTGCTTGCACTACAAGAGTAACAGTGTAAGTTCCTGGCGCACTATAAACGTGAGAAGCGTTAGTCGTTGTTGCAGCATTTCCATCGCCAAAATCCCACGCATAACTTGTGATAGCAGCGGAACCATTTGTTGACTGATTATTCAATTGAATGGCAGCTCCTAAACAAACAGCGTTTTGATTGACAGTGAATTGTGCATTTGGAGGCGTTTGTCCGAATACGCTACAGCTGAGTAAAAGAAGAAAAGCAAAAACAATTTTCATGTACTAGTCACCTCAATTTTATTTGAGAGGTTAAATTACAAAAAAAAGTCTATCACTCATTCAAATTACTTCCTAACCAACGTTGCATCTCACTTGTAGGCACGTTTTTACGTTTAGCAATAGCTTCTACTTGTTCAAATGTAATTTTACCCAATCCAAAATATTTCGCATCAGGGTGTGCAAAATACCAACCTGAAACTGCAGCTGCTGGCCACATGGCTAGTGTTTCTGTCAAACTAACTCCTGTTAATTCCGTTGCATTTAATAAGTTGAACAAACCTGGTTTTTCTGTGTGATCGGGGCAAGCAGGGTAGCCTGGAGCTGGACGAATACCTATGTATTTCTCTGCGATTAAATCGTTGTTTTCTAGCTGTTCCTCACGCGCATACCCCCACGTTTCTTTCCGCACTTTTGCATGTAAAAATTCAGCAAATGCTTCCGCAAATCTATCCGCTAAAGCTTTTAACATGATGGCATTGTAATCATCGTGTTCGGCTTCAAAACGTGCAACATGCGCATCGATACCGTGACCAGTTGTAACGACAAATCCACCGATATAATCGATTTCACCACTTGTTTTTGGAGCAATGTAATCAGACAATGCAATGTTCGGTTGACCAGCTGTTTTCTTTGTTTGTTGGCGCAAAGTATGTTGAATGTTCAGCACCGTCGAACGTGATTCATCAGCATAGATTTCGATGTCATCGCCAACACTGTTTGCAGGGAAGATACCAAATGCAGCTTTTGCTGTTAACCATTTTTCAGCAACGATTTGTTGCAACATGTGTTGTGCATCTTGAAACAGTTTTTGTGCTTCGGCGCCAACTATTTCATCTGTTAAAATTGCCGGATATTTTCCGTGTAAATCCCAAGTTTGAAAAAACGGCGTCCAATCAATGTAGGGAACTAATTCAGATAAATCTTGGTTTTCAATGTGTTGAATACCTAGGTGATGCGGTTTTTTTATTGTCGTTTCGTCAAACGTTAATTGCCAACGATTATTTTGAGCAGCTTCTAATCCAATAAGCTCTTTTGCACTACGGTGTTTTTCGTGGTGTTCACGAATGCGTTGGTATTCCGTTTTCAATTCCGAAACAAAGTCCGTTTTTTTCTGTCCTAACAATTGTTCGACAACAGTAACAGAGCGAGAAGCGTCCAATACATAAACGGTTTGTCCTTTTGTATAATGTTGTTCTATTTTTACTGCAGTATGAACTTTCGATGTCGTAGCGCCGCCGATAAGCAAAGGAATAGCAAGATTTGCCCGTTCCATTTCTTGTGCAACGTAAACCATTTCATCCAATGAAGGCGTAATCAAACCACTTAGCCCAATTGCATCTGCCTTGTGTTCGATTGCTGCTTTGATGATTTTATCGGCCGAAACCATGACTCCTAAATCGATCACTTCGTAATTATTACAAGCAAGGACTACGCCAACAATGTTTTTTCCGATATCGTGGACGTCGCCTTTTACTGTTGCCATGATTATTTTTCCGGCTGCTTGAGCAACGCCGTCTTTTTCTTCCTCGATATATGGCAATAAGTATGCGACTGCTTTTTTCATCACACGTGCTGATTTCACTACTTGTGGCAAGAACATTTTACCGCTTCCAAACAAGTCACCAACAACATTCATTCCATCCATCAATGGTCCTTCGATCACTTGAATAGGACGTTCCATACTCAAACGACATTCATTGGTGTCTTCTTCAATGAAGTCAACTATTCCTTTTACCAAAGCATGTTCCAAGCGTTTTGCAACAGGTGCATCCCGCCAAGCAAGATCAACCGTTTTCTTTTTATCTTCTCCAACAAACGATTCAGCAAAGTCAAGTAAGCGCTCTGTTGCATCGTTTCTTCTGTTTAATAAAACATCTTCAACGCGCAGTAATAATTCTTTGTCAATTTCATCGTAAACTTCCAACATCGACGGATTAACGATTCCCATGTCCATTCCGTGTTGAATAGCATGATACAAAAATGCTGCGTGCATCGCTTCGCGCACCGCATTGTTTCCTCTGAATGAAAACGACACATTCGACACACCACCTGAAACATGAGATCCAGGTAAGTTTTCACGAATCCATTTTGTCGCTTTGAAGAAATCCAACGCATTATTGTTGTGTTCCTCCATTCCTGTTGCAACAGGAAAAATATTGGGATCGAAGATGATGTCTTCAGCGGGGAAGTTTACTTTTTCAACGAGTATGTCATACGAACGTTTGCATATTTCAATGCGTCGTTCGTAACTATCAGCTTGCCCATTTTCATCAAATGCCATGACAACAGTTGCAGCTCCAAATCGTTTGATGAGTTTTGCTTGTTGGATAAAGTTTTCCTCACCTTCTTTTAATGAAATTGAATTGACAATCCCTTTTCCTTGGATACATTTTAAACCAGCAACAATGATTTCCCATTTGGAACTGTCAATCATAATTGGAACACGTGCGATATCGGGTTCAGAAGCAATGAGGTTTAAAAACTTCACCATGGCTTCTTTTCCATCAATCATACCCTCATCCATGTTGATGTCAATGATTTGTGCGCCACCTTCTACTTGTTCTTTTGCAACAGAAAGCGCAGCTTCGAAATCATTTTCTTTGATCATGCGAAGGAATGCGCGCGAACCGGTTACGTTTGTTCGTTCACCAATATTTGTAAAATTACTTTCTGGTGTTATGGTTATGGCTTCGAGCCCAGATAATCGTAAAAAACTCATTTCAATAAATTTGCTGGTAAAGGTCTTGGTTGGTAATTTTTTGCAATTTCTGCCATACGTCGGATGTGATCGGGTGTAGTACCACAACAACCTCCAATGATATTGATGATTCCTTCTTTCAGGTATTCTTCAATTTGTTCGCCCATCATTGCTGCAGTTTCATCGTATTGTCCAAATTCATTTGGTAGTCCTGCATTTGGGTGAGCGCTTACTGCAAAGGGAGCTTGTTTGCTTAATATTTGCAGGTATGGACGCATCATGTTTGCGCCAAGTGCACAATTTAATCCGATACTTAACAATGGCATGTGCTGAACAGATACCAAAAATGCATCAGTAGTTTGACCGGTTAACGTACGACCACTTTGATCTGTTATTGTTCCAGAAACCATGATTGGCAAACGGACATTTCTTTTTTCAAATACTTCGTCAATTGCAAACAAAGCAGCCTTTGCGTTTAAAGTATCGAACACCGTTTCAACCAATAGTATATCACAGCCTCCATCAAGCAATGCTTCTGTTTGAGCGGTGTATGCATTGACCAATTCATCAAAAGTAATTCCTCTGAAACCAGGGTCGTTTACATCGGGTGAGATAGAAGCTGTTCGGTTCGTCGGTCCAATAGAACCTGCAACAAAGCGTGGTTTATTGGGCGTTAATTTCGTGAATTCATCAGCAACTTCTCGAGCTATTTTAGCTCCATGAAAATTGATATCGTACACAGCATTTTCCAATCCATAATCAGCTTGTGCAATCCAAGTACCCGAAAACGTATTTGTTTCAATGATATCTGCACCGGCTTCTAAATATTCGCGGTGGATTTGCTGGATAATTTCTGGGCGAGTCAGGGACAATAAATCGTTGTTCCCTTTTAACGAAGAAGGGTGGTTTTCAAACCAGCCTTTTCGAAAGTCATCTTCTTCCAATTTATAGCGTTGAATCATTGTTCCCATTGCGCCATCAAGCACGAGGATACGGTTTTTTAAACTGTCAATAATTGATGTCATAGTTCTATTTTATTTTTTTGCGAACTATGAAGAGAGGGAAGTGTATTTTACACAGATTAACTTATCTTTTCAGTTGTGACTGATTGGATTTGGCACCTTTTCCAATACGGCAGGTTGCCAAGGTTTCAAAGGGCCTATCCCTCCACCTTTCTTCATAAGTTTATGCAAAGAACATTGCTTTTGTTAAGCGGATACAAAAGTAATTGATTTTTTTCAATTCGCTCAATGAAAAGAATTAAAAATTCCACTTCATATTACGGTCATCCAAAACTGCAAAGGATATTTTATAAGTTAATTGTGGGCTGACTTTGTTTCCATCTGATGCAACCCCATAAATACCGATACGTAAGCGTCTTTTTGAAAATTTAAAGTTGCGTTCTAACCCTCCAAACACTTCTGCATATTGGAAATTATATTCTGAAACATACAATGCGCTTGCGCCAAAAACCAATCCTATTCCAGTCTTTTTCATAAATGGAATTTTATTGATAATTGCACCATTATCATGGTGAATAAAATGCGCTTCCAAATTGTATTCACGAGAAGGCAACGAGCTGTCTTGATTTTGATAAGAATACAGTGGATTACTGAACCAGAAAGGAGTACTTCTACGTTGGTATTTGAAATCGGCTTCTTTTAAGTTTTTTGAACTTAAGAATTTTGCAGCGCGAATGTGGTAGCTAGATGTACCGATTGTTCCAATTTGAAAACTTTGCAACATTCCGATGATTCCGTATTCGTGATCAACATCGCTGCCAAATAATTTGGGGATTCCTCGTTGGTAAAACGCATAAAAAGTTGGCCATTTCGAACCAAGAATGACTTTTCTGTTTGGTTCGCGCATGTATTTCTGTCCTGGAACATAGCTGACTGTTATTTCGCCCAACAATGCTTGGTAACCTTCAAATTCAGTGAATTGATCATTTGGAATAATACTATCAAAAACACCCACTTGATTGTATTTTGTGAGGGAACGACGTTCGTTAAATTCCACTTCCACATCGACATAAAAGCCATTGAAGTATTCGTAATTGTGCATCAATCGCAATTTGGTTGCTTCGATAAAATTACTGCGTTTGTAGACTTGCGTGATGGCATCAAAATGAACAATTGCATCGAATTCATTGGAAAAAACGAGTCCAACTTTTCCTTGGTGGAAGGGATCGTATAAATACCGAAACCACGTTGATCCTTTCAAATCGTTGTTGAGCACACCAATAGAAAGTTCGGAGTAGCTATCAATTGTGCGTTGATCTTTCCATTTTTTGAAATAGCTAAAACCTGGTGAAACACGCGGACCAGCAGGGTAAAGAGGGCGCGCCATAGCAGCAACTGAATTAAAACTCCATTGTGTTTTTTGTGCACGATTTCGGTGTTCAATTCCAAACCAAGCGACTTTAATAAACGTGATTTTATTAAAAACACTGTCAACCGAATCCAGGTATTCTTTGCGGTTGACCAAATCATTGATCGAATCACGCACAATTACAAAACGTTGCTCTTCTGGTGTTAAAGCAATTTTACGGTTATTATTCCAAAAGTTGACATCCCTGTCGTAAGCATCTTGTGTAGTAACTGCTACTTCATTGTTGAAGTGCTTTACACCAAAATCAGGTTGAAAATTGTAATTTGAAAATTGTGCAACAGTGCTAAAGTTAGATAATTCATCTTTGTATTTCACACCGTATTGAAACGTTTGTTCGCGCAGAACACAAAGAGAATCACCTTGATTATCATACGACTGAGTTATTGTGAAATGATCGTATTTGAGCAAGTTGCTTTTGTCTAACGTCAGTTCCAATTTTTGTACTAGAAAAATAGAATCAATGACATAAATATAACCCGATAACGATGAGGTTGAACTCATGCGGGGGATAATTTTTATTTTATTAATTTTTCGCCCATTTTCCATGTATTGCGCAACCAAACGGTATTTGTACGATAAAATACCTGGACCAGAAATCGGACTACTAATTGGCGCCTTATTTAGATCGGATAATTGTATGTTGTTTTCAAAAAAGTTGAAGTTTGACTTAACAGTAGTTGTGTAATACAAGTCTTTGTCACTTCCCCTTAATTCGTAAGCAGTTCGGTATTCTTTGACATTAGTTGGCGGTGAGAAATCACGTTTTAATTGTACTTCACACAAGTTGATATTGTTGGCAAATGCTTGAATTTGTTGTTTTTCCAATTCAAATGGATCATTTGTCACGGGTTGTTTGTCGTTCTTTTTTTGTTTTTTTTCTTTTCGGTCAATAAATTCGGTTGCTTTGATGGAAACATCGGTCGAGTGTGCATAATTCCATTGATTCATTTTATCGCGGCGTTTGACCACTTCGAGCATGATTTCACGTCCAGGATTGGTGTTTTTTGTGGTGATTTCTACTTCCGCAATTTCTTGAATATTTTTTGGGAACAATTGAATATCGCGCACCACATCTTTTTGTTGAATGGCGATGTATGCTTCGCGTTCAGAATAACCAGGTGCATTAAAAACCAAGTAATACTCACCTTCAAACAGTTGCAATGTATAAACACCATTTTCGTTTGCTGTAGTTCGTAATTCGCTTGAGTTTTTTACATAAACCTGCGCAAATGGGATTGGTTGATTTGATTCATCGGAGATAGTTCCGCTCAATTTTTTTTGCCCAAAAGCAGCTTGTAAACCTACAAGTAAGAATGTCAAACAGGTTAAAAGCGTTTTTATTTTCATACCTACTTGATGAGACGTCTTTTTAGCGTTTTAGTTACACGAATGCACCAAATTATTTTTCAACTTGTTGGTTTTTTTGCGCTTTTTCGGCTAAGAATTGTTGGTGTTTTTCCATACGGATGCGCATCGTTCTACGCATGAGGTATGTTCCCAAACTCATGCCGCCAAAGATGTAGTAGAAATACCAATTTGAAAAACCTTCTTTTATTCCCATGATTGTCACGAAAAGTGTAGCTATTACACCGACTGACAACCAAAAAAGCTCCATTATTTTGTTGTATGTTTTCATAATATTATCGTTTAATCGAGATCAAATTTCCCTTTTGGTTTTATGAATTTATACGAAGAAAAATCTTGTTTTGCTCTGATTCCATCTCCGTATAGCATTACTTTTGGTGTTTTAACAATGACTAATTTATTGGTAAAAATAACACTATCTTTTCGTGTCCAAAACAATTCTTCCGTTTGGAGTTCTTGTTTTTTCACGGTGTTGTACATGCGTACCGAATCTTTGACAAACATGGAGCCGTTTAGTTCGTCTATTTCACCATATTTCGCAGTTAGGGTAGAGAGTAAAGCGCCTTTTTTGGTGTAAAACTCTAATTTTATTCCTTCCCGAAATTTGATGATTTTGTTAGGTTTTGCAAACGATTCAGCTAAAGGAGCAATTAATCTGATTTTTGCTTGACCCGAATCGGTATAGGTCAACACCAAATCAGCAGTTTTTTCATCTGGATCCGTTGATTTGAAAGTGATTTTCTTAATTTTCTGGATATCATTCACACAAGACTGTATGCCCAATGCAATTAGAAAAAAGAAAATAACACGTTGCAACGAAAAGTTCATGGTTAATCCAGTTTGTATTTTTTAAACCATCGTTCATACGAAGAAGGAGAAAGTACAATACCAATGTTAATGCTATAAAAACGCTCGGAAATATCTGATGCAGTTCCTGTTCCACGTTTTCCTAATAACATACTGAGGTTAACAGATGAATTTGTTTTGTTACCCGATAATGGAATTCCAAAACCAAGTGAAACTGCATTTTCGATTACTTGACGGTTGTTGAACGTGTAAGGCAAAGCAGCGTTGTAACCACCAATACGGTATCTGATTTGTGAAACAAAACCTTTGAATCCACTCGTGCTTACTGCATTTTGAACAACTGGAATGTATTCAAAGCCAACACTCATTGTTGTAGAATTGGTAAAAGTTGGTGCGGTAACTTCTGTAAAAGTAGTGCTATAGTTCAACCAATTTGTAGCGCTATAGTCGAGGGAAAAAGCTAATTGGAAAGGGTTTTTCAATTGAAACTTTTCGTGATTTGGGCGAATAGTATAATTTACACCAACGGAGTAGGATTGTGGGTAAGTAACTGTTCCACTTCTATCGAGAACCAACGGTACCAGGGTGTCAAATGTTGTTTGACTTCCCGCATCACTTCCATAGAATATACCGTAATCTAAATTAGCGGCATACGTTTGTTCTGGAGTAAATGTTCCTGCTAAGGTGATTTGTTTGTTTCCTTTTTTGTCCAATTTCAAGCGGTAAGCCCCACCAAAATTGTAGGTCAAATTGTGCAAGCGAAAAGTGGTAATATCAACCGCTCCAGCAGGTGCATTGCTTTTCAATACTGCACGGCGTTCGTTGGAAACCCCACCAAACAAATAGCCTAAATTTGCTCCAACTGCAAAATCTTGTCGTTTTGTAGCGATTAATTTATACGATAAACCAGCAAATACTTTACTTACCGATCCTGAACCGATGTATGAATAATAAACAGAATCAGTTGAAAGTGAAGCATTTGTTCCTAATGAGTAACCTTTTCGAGCAAACGGTTGTAAACCACCTGCAATTCCCAAACGTTTGTTAAGCGGAATAACCAAAGCAATTTGTGAAAGTCCAACAATAGTTCCGCGTGCAGTTGAATTATTGAGTGAGTAATTGGAAACTTTACTCGCTAATCCCATTGCAAACAACGGTTGTCCTTTTGACAAAAAAGCATAGCTTGCAGGATTGTATGTATTCACAACGATTGAATCGATCACAGCTGATTTAGCGTTACCAAGTGCCGAAAACTGGCCATCATTTAAAGGCCCGTCTTCTCCAATTCCTTGCGAACTAAATGGCGAACTTGAATAATTTTGGGCAGTTGCAATTCCAGCAATTAATAAACTGAAACCAATAAAAACATTACGAATAATCATGAATGAGTGCTGTTAATAACCCTTTGAGGGTCAAATTTTCATCTACAAAGATGCCATTTTTAACTTCTAAATCAAAATACTGATGGTCACCACCTGTGAGAAAAATTGTTAATTCTGGATAAATGCGTTGGTATTCTTCAATAAACCCCAATATTTCACGATTCAAACCATTGATAACACCACTGCGCATGGCGTCTAAGGTGTTTTTTCCGATGATTGGCGCATTTTCTCTATCTGAGATGAGCGGTAATTTACCGGTAAATTCGTGCATAGAGCGGTAACGCAAACCAATTCCTGGGCTGATTGCTCCCCCTTGGTAATTTTTTTGCGCGTCGATAAAATCGTATTTGACACAGGTACCAATGTCTACAACCAACGCATTTCCTTTTGTTATCATTGCTGCAGCTAAGGCATTCGCGATACGATCAACTCCCAATGTATGAGGCGTTTCGTAACAAATCTGAATGGGCAAGGGCATGTCGTTTCGGAACAAAATCGAATTTTTAACCAAACGTTGTAACCATTTGGTGTTTTTATCGGATCGCACGGACGCAATTATTGTTGGTACGTGCGCAAAAGGGAACAAGTAGTTTTTCAAGGCGTCCAACTCATCGTTTCCAAAGTGTTGAACCTCCTTTAAATCAGCATTTTCGAATAACCCAACTTTGATTCGGGTGTTCCCAGCGTCGATTACGAGTGCTTGTTCCAATTTTTTCATTCCTTGCAAAGATAGCTTGAATTTAAAAAAAAGTTCGATTTTTTTTAGGAAGAATGAATTCTATTACTATCTTTGCCCCCACAATTAAGGATGGTGATGTAGCTCAGTCGGTAGAGCAAAGGACTGAAAATCCTTGTGTCGGGGGTTCGATTCCCTCCATCACCACAAAAAGGGAAGCGTAAGTTTCCCTTTTTTTGTTTTAAACATTTCCCTGATGTTCTATGTCTATATATTAAAGAGTCTTTCTAGTGGTGTTTATTATGTTGGAATGGCAAAAGACATTCAAGTTCGATTAAAAGAACATAATTCATGAAAGTCTAAATTTACAAAAGGACACCTGCCATTTGAGTTAGTTTATCAAGAAGGGCCATTTCCTACTGAAGAAGCCAGGAAACGAGAAAAACAATTAAAACGGAGTGAAGTCAAACAACGAATTATTTCAAAATTAGCTTAGGGGTTCTCTGCACATTCGTACAGACAGGCCTGCCTGTTGTAACGACAGTGCAGACAGGGATTCTCTCCATCACCACGAAAAAAAGGCTTCTGATTCAGAAGCCTTTTTTTTACTTTTATTTCTTAACCTCCCGTCAGTTTTTTGATCTCATTCAATTTCATCAAGGCCTCAACGGGTGTGAGGGTATTGATGTCGATGCTGATTAATTGTTCGTGGATTTGCTCCAAAACGGGATCGTTGAGCTGGAAAAAGCTCATTTGAATGTCTGATTGCGCGATCGCTTCCTTGATAACGGATTTATCTGTAGATCGATTGGTTGTCTCGAGTTGTTGCAACATGGATTCTGCTCGTTGAATCACTTTCTTGGGCATACCCGCTAATTTTGCAACGTGGATACCAAAACTGTGTTCACTTCCTCCTGGAATTAATTTACGCAAGAAGATGATTTTTTGTCCTACTTCTTTGACGCTGATGGTGAAATTGTGGATGCGCTCAAACTGTGCTTCCATTTCGTTCAATTCGTGGTAATGCGTTGCAAACAAGGTTTTTCCTTTCGCAGTTGGGTGTTCGTGAATGAATTCGGCAATTGCCCACGCAATCGAAATACCATCGTAAGTACTTGTTCCACGACCAATTTCATCGAGTAGCAACAAACTTCTGTCAGAAAGGTTGTTAAGAATGGAAGAGGTTTCGTTCATTTCTACCATAAAGGTCGATTCACCAGAAGTGATGTTATCCGAAGCGCCAACACGCGTGAATATCTTGTCAACGACACCTATTGTTGCCGCTTGTGCAGGAACAAAACAACCTATTTGTGTCATCAAAACGATTAATGCTGTTTGTCGTAGCAATGCACTTTTCCCCGCCATGTTTGGACCGGTAATCATGATGATTTGTTGTTTTTCTTTATCTAAAAAAACATCGTTAGGTACATATTCTTCGCCGGCTTTGAGTAATTTCTCGATAACGGGATGTCTCCCTGCTGTGATTGAAATTGCGTAAGAATCGTCAACTTTTGGTTGAAAATAGTTGTTGGTAACAGCTTTCGCAGCAAATCCGGTTAAACAATCTAATTGCGCTATCAAAAAAGCATTTTTTTGAATGAGTTCAACGTCGTGCGCTAAATCTTCTACTAATTGCGCATACAAACGTGCTTCGATGGCATGAATACGCTCCTCTGCACCTACAATTTTTGTTTCGTATTCTTTTAGTTCTGGAGTAATGTAGCGCTCTGCACTGACCAAGGTCTGTTTGCGGATCCATTCTTCGGGAACTTTGTCTTTGTGTGTGTTTCTAACTTCTAAGTAATATCCGAAAACGTTGTTGAAAGCAATCTTTAAACTTGGAATACCTGTACGTTGCGATTCTCGTTCTTGCATGCTTTCGAGGTAATCTTTCCCGTTCAAAGCAATGGCACGCAATTCGTCTAATTCGGTATGGATGTTATGAGCAATGACAGGACCTTTTCCAATAGCAACGGCAGGATCTAATAAAAGCGTTTGGTCAATTTTTTGAATGAACGACGCGCATGGATCAATTCCTTTTGCCAATTGTTGCATGAGTTTACTCGGGCTTTTTTGGCACAAATCGCTTAAGGGTCCCATGTGTTCTAGAATACGAGCTAAACTGCGTATTTCTTTTGGTTGAATGCGACCGACGGCAACTTTTGAAATCAAGCGTTCGATGTCGCCAATTTCTTTCAACTCCAATTCAATGAGTTCACGCAAGTCATCTTTTGCAACCAAATCGGCTACAGCATCCAAGCGCAATTGTATTGTTGCAGGAGTTTTTAGCGGCATAACGATCCAACGTTTCAACAAGCGGTCGCCCATTGGTGTGCGCGTTCCGTTGATGACATCGTACAAAGTACTTCCCCCATGATTGAGTGGCGAAATCAATTCGAGGTTGCGAATCGTAAAACGGTCTAACCAAACGAATTTATCTTCTTCGATGCGTTGAATCTGGGTAATGTGCCCCAATTTATCGTGTTGTGTTTCGCTCAAATAATGTAAAATCGCACCTGCAGCAATGATTCCAGCAGATAAATCGGCAATTCCAAATCCTTTTAGTGAGTTTGTTTCGAAGTGATTGGTTAATTTTTCAGTTGCAAAATCGGGGGTAAAAATCCAATCGTCTAAGCGAAATGTATAAAAACGTGTACCGAAATTGTCTTCAAAGAATCGGTTTTTATTTTTTGGATAAAGTACTTCGCTCGGTTCAAATCCTTGGAGTAATTTATTGATGTAATCGAGCGTTCCTTGTGCGGTAAAAAATTCACCTGTTGAAACATCTAGGAAAGAAATTCCGTGAATTTCTTTGTCGAAATAAACTGCAGCGAGGAAATTATTTTGGTGACCATTGAGTAGTTTATCCGAGAAGGCTACACCTGGCGTTACTAATTCAGTTACCCCACGTTTTACGATCGATTTGGTCATTTTAGGATCTTCCAACTGATCACAAATCGCAACCCGGTGGCCTGCCCGCACCAATTTGGGTAAGTATGTTTCCAACGAATGATGCGGAAAACCAGCTAGTTCAACTTCGGAAGGTGAACCTGCACCACGTTTTGTTAGTACAATACCCAATACTTTGGACGCAGTGATGGCATCTTCACCAAATGTTTCATAAAAATCGCCTACGCGAAACAAGAGCAAAGCTTGTGGATGTTTTGCTTTGATTTGATTGTATTGTTTCATGAGCGGGGTTTCCGCCGGATTTTTATCGTTTTTATCTTTCGCCAATGTGCACTGATTTTACTGAAAGGTAAAGTTAGGAGCAATCCCCGAAACGACAAAACAAAAAACGGGGATGTTATTAACAACAGCACCGAAGTTCGCATACAGATTGATTAGGAAATCAGCGCTCATTTTTCGCGCTAAGGATTGCAATGGAAAGCCCACAGTTCCGAGTTTTTCGGGACGAGGACTTGCAATGGAAAGCCTGCTCGAGCGCCCAAAAGAAAAAGCAATATACCTTGCTACGATTCGTGAACAAGTTCTTAAAAATCTCACTATTTTTACACCCAATGAATCGTAAGTTAAAATTGTGGGAATTGGATCGAGTGGATGAACAGACCTTCCACGAACAAGAAAAATTTCCACTAATTGTTGTCTTGAACGACATTCGAAGTTTGAACAATATTGGGTCGTTTTTTCGCACGGCGGATGCGTTTAATGTTGAAAAAATCATACTTTGTGGCATCACAGCGCAACCGCCTCACCGCGATATTCAAAAGACAGCGTTGGGAGCAACGGAATCGGTAACGTGGGAATACCATGAGTCGATTAGCGATGTAGTAGAGCAGTTGCAAGCAGCAAATGTTTGTGTGTGTAGCATCGAACAAGCGGAGAAAACGGTTGAATTACAACAGATTAACACCTTACCAGTACAACGCTTTGCTCTTGTTTTTGGAAACGAAGTTGACGGTGTCGATCAAGCAGTTATCGATCAATCCAATTATATCATTGAAATCCCACAATTTGGCACCAAACACAGTTTGAATGTGTCTGTTTGTGCGGGAATCGTTTTGTGGGAATTTGCAAAACGTTACATCGCTTAATCCGCAATTATCGGTTCGAAAAGCGAATAAATGTATGGATTTCCTTTGCGTTTGACGATGGTGAAACGCTCAATTCTTATGGGAGCTTTGCTGATATTCCAAATGTATCCATTGAAATTCGGCTTGTTTAATTTGTTCCATGCAATATCTGATAATTTTAATGATTGGATCAAGGTAATGATTGAATCTTTTGTTTCAAATTGTTGCGGCAAACTTGCATTGTAATAATACAAACTATCATCCGCGACAAGTGCATTGACCAATCCTGCTACTTGGTTTTTATCTACTAATTGAATCGAAGCGTACAAATCGATAAAATCGGTTTTTGCCAAGTTGAGCTTTGCTAGTTCCCGATTCAAACCAGGACCCCATTCTTCACCTGATTTCATCGAAATGTTATTCACAGCATAGATTACTTCGCTTTTAGCGTCATGTTTGTTTTTTGTAAATACGACAGAGCTTGCTGCATAATAATTGTTTGTTGATTTGGTAAAGGGGAAAAACTGTTGAATAATAGGGTAGAAAGCAGGCGGAACACTGGATGTTGCACCAAAGTAAAGTTGATTGTATTTGTGGCTTAACATTTTAACAAATCGTGCAAATCGTTTTTCGTCCCAACGTTCGATGGTAATGAAAACGGTTTGCTTTGGAATACTTATTTCATTCGAATAAAAGCGTGTTTTTGCTTCGTCAGTAAACAATAGCACAGCTGTTTTCGGATTGGTTTGCGTTGCTTTTGTTGCATCTACAACTAATTGCTTGAAAGTTGGTACATAAAAAATAGTATAGAATTGCCGATCTTTTATCAGTGTGAACGAAAAACTTGCACTGATGAGCAATGAAATTAGCCAATTTGTTTTGGTGCTACACGCTTTTATCCAACCAAAAACAAAGAAGAGTAAGAGCGGAAACACAACTATTAAAACAGAATATTGTAAAACGGCTGTTCCGTAGATAGAATAAAAGTAACCGATAAAAAAGACTGCAAAAAAGAGTATTCCAGCGATAAGCGTTGGTTTTACAGGATGTTTTTGGTTACTTTTCAGTTGCACAATTCCTAGTCCAATTACTACTATCAACACGACTTTTGTGATCCATGAAAAGTGTAAAATATAGTTCGCATACGCTTGAAAAAAAGTATGATCGGGTTTCCCTAACCAGCCTTCGACACCACCAATTTTTAATTGTCCCAATAAAATAGATACGTGTGGTAAATAAAGTAGCAATGCAACTCCGCAAAAAACGAGGTATTGGACAAGTTGTGATTTTTTGATCAGAAATAAACCTGCGATTCCTATTGATGTTGCGGTTAGCATTCCAAAATGATGGTTATATGCACACAATGCAGCAGCTATTGCGGCGCCAACGTAATATTTCCAGGCGCGTGTTTGGAAGAAAACGATTTCTCCCCAATAATAGAGCAATAGTAAGCTAAAAAACAAACCTGTTGTATAAGGCCGCACGATTAAACTGTACATGACCGTATATTCTGATGTTGCTACGATGGTTGCTACAATAATACCAACAGTTTCATTGAACCAACGTTTTCCAATTTTATAACAAAGGTAAACAGCTGCAAGTCCGCTTATTACAAAAGGAAGTTTGACTAGCCATTCTTCGTAGCCGACTAATTTGGTCCAATAGTACAAAAAGACTTGAACAAAAGCAGGATGACCGTCAATTGCGACGCCTTTTGCTATGAGTTCTTGAAAGTTAGGAAAGTTAGTTCGCAACAAAGCACTTAATTCGTCGTGTGTAAAAGGTGCCGTCTCGAATTGATAAAAACGAAGAATAGCCGCGCACAAAAGTATAAAGATGAGTAATCCCTGCGTTTTTATACGATTTCGTAATTGTTCTATGAATGAATTCACTTGCGGTCTATTTCGTTCAAAAATAAGGAATCTATGTTAACAAAAAATAAATGAACCTTTTTTCGGTTGGTCTGTTTAGGGAGAATAGCTATTTTTGCAACACTTTATCAGAAATAATGATTGAAACAGATATTATCATCATCGGAGCAGGACCGGTTGGTTTGTTCACAGTTTTTGAAGCTGGACTATTGAAATTGAAATGTCATTTAATTGACTCTTTACCTCAACCTGGTGGCCAGTGTTCGGAGATTTACCCCAAGAAACCAATTTATGATATCCCAGGATTTCCTTCGGTTTTGGCGGGAGATTTGATTGATAATTTGATGGAACAAGCAGCGCCATTTAAACCTAGCTTTACGCTTGGGGAAGCAGCAATGTCAATTGAAAAAACTGCTGATGAGCAATTCATTGTTACAACTGTAAAAGGAACGCAACACCGCGCTCCAATTGTTATGATCGCTGGCGGTTTGGGAGTGTTTGAACCTAGAAAACCACCTATTAGCAACTTAGCTGATTTTGAAGACAAAGGTGTTGAATACATTATCAAAGATCCTGAGTTTTACCGTGGAAAGCGTTGTGTTATTGCAGGAGGTGGCGATTCTGCATTAGACTGGTCGATATTTTTAGCCGAAAAGAAAATTGCTTCAGAAGTAGTTTTAGTTCATAGAAGCGCTTCTTTTAGAGGGCATTTGGATTCTGTACAAAAAGTGATTGACATGTCTGAAAAAGGTGAAATCACCTTGATCACAGAAGCCGAAGTTATTGGCATAGCAGGAGCAGACCACTTAGATAAAGTAATTATCCAACATAATACGCAGGGAGAAATTATTCGTGAAACGGATCATTTCATTCCGTTGTTTGGTCTGAAACCATCGTTGGGACCAATTGCTGACTGGGGATTAGAAATCGAGAAAAACGCGATTAAAGTAAACACTTTAGATTATTCAACGAACATCCCGGGTATTTATGCGATTGGTGATGTCAATACGTATGAAAACAAATTGAAATTAATTCTGTGCGGTTTCCACGAGGGAACATTGGCGGTACAATCTGCATTCGCACGCATTCATCCTGATAAGAAGAACATATTGAAGTACACCACGGTTAACGGGGTTCAAGGATTTTAAGCGGCATAACTATGCGACCCCGATGGGGTCGATTATGTTTGCACGGTTATTTTTGGGGGTTATAGCTATGCGACTCCGATGGAGTCGAAAATGATCCCATCGGGATCAAACAGCTCTAGCTACAACAACGTTGTAGCGGAAACGACCCCATCGGGGTCGCACATTCATTTTGGGCATATTTTTTATTCGTGTTTTGAAATCCATTCAAACAAATAATCCTCCTTGTAAGTGATATCGAATTGTCTCAGAAATTCAATGTATTCATCTCGAAAGGTGTTATTTCGATGGTGTTGTTTTTGGTTATCGATGTAACGAATGACATTAGAAAATGCAGAATGGCTGTACGAAAATGCACCAAATCCTTCTTGCCATTCAAATTTACCAGTTACAAATTTATTCTCCTTGATGAATTTATTAGAGGATTTTTTCACCTCACGGACTAGATCAGACAAGCAGCAAGTAGGCTTCATGCCAATAAGAATATGGATGTGGTCGGGCATTCCGTTAATAGCCAACAATTTTTGACCTTTTTGCTGGATAATTCCAGTAATGTATTTGTACAAATCGTCTTCCCAAGATTGTAAGATAAGGTTTTGTCGTCCTCTTACAGCAAAAACGAGTTGAATGTATAATTGTGAAAATGTTCCAGCTCCCATTTGGTTAAAGTTTGTTACTTGAATTTACTGAAATTTTTTGAAAAAACGATATTCGTCCAAAATCTTGTATTTTTACCAGAAGAAAGAGACAAGATGAACAGAAAGACAGTTAATTCGGTAATTTTATTGGGAATTGTTGCTATCACAAGCATCTTGTTCATTCAGTTATTTTGGATCAAGAAAACGATTCAAGCACAAGCATTGGCAATTACTATTCAAGCAAAGGAGGACAGTTTGAATACCGTTCGTTTTTCAGAACGAGCTCATATTGCACTGCGCGATGTATTGGAACAGTTGGCGCAACAAACGCCAATTCCAACCAATTCAGCTAATTTATACGGAGCGGTTAAACAGCTTTCGGTAAATTACTTTTTAGTTGACGTGTCCGATGAAGTTGTTCCAGATTATTTGGAAACCTTGTTGATGCGTGAATTTGACCACCAAAGCTTGAATCAGGATTTTATTTATGGAATTTACGATTGTTATTCCGATTCAATTGAATTTAGTTCACGGATACATTATACAAAAGCGAATAAATATAAAAGCACGGCATCTTCACATGCATCTATTCGAAAAATCAAACAACCGTGGCTTAAAGATGGTCATTATTTCACTGTTAAATTTCCTGATGTAACAGGACATTCAATCAATCAAATAAAGCAAATTGATTCACCCTGGATTTATCTAATTGCAATTAGTGCTTTAGTATTATCCTTTTTTGCGTTTGCAATTTCAATCATATTGCGTCAAAAGCGTTTATCTGAAATCAAGACAGATTTCATTAATAACATGACGCACGAATTAAAAACACCGATTGCAACAATAGGTTTATCGAGTGAATTGTTAATGCGTAGTGATTTTTCATCAGATGTCGACAAACTAAAGAAATATGCGGAAATCATTTACAAAGAAAATAAACGCTTGGAACAACAAGTAGAACGGGTATTGAATGTTGCGAAATTGGACAAGGAAAAACTTGTTTTGAAAAAAGACTGGGAATCGATTCACACCTTGTTAGCTGCTGCTAAAGAGAGCTTTGAAATCAACCAAACAGATTCAGGCGCAACCATTTCTTTGCAATGCGAAGCCTCCATTGATCGCTTGTATATTGACGAAGTACACATAACAAATGTGATTTATAATTTATTAGAAAATGCAGTCAAATATTGTAACGAAACGCCTCATATTTCTATAACAACTCAGTCAAATGCTTCTTATTTTATCTTAACAGTTACTGATAACGGTATTGGTATTCAAAAAGAAGATGTAAAATTGATTTTTGACAAGTTTTACCGCGTACCAACTGGGAATTTGCACAATGTAAAAGGTTTTGGATTGGGCTTGTACTACGTCAAATTAATTACAGAAGCGCACGAAGGTTATATCAAGGTGAAAAGCAATTTAGGGTCAGGGACAAGTTTCGAATTGTATTTGCCATTAACCAAAATCGACCAATAACACCTTTGTTACATAGTTTTGAGATAAGATAATTTATCTTTGCAGCATGATAGATTTGATAGAACGAATTTTCACAATAAAAACAGAGGAAGCATTCAATAAATGTGCATTGGATGTCTTTGCATTTCAACGTGAACATGTTCCAGTTTATCAATCGTATTTGTCGCTTGTTAACCGCCCAACTCCAACTCATTATTCAGAAATCCCTCATTTACCAATATCTTTTTTCAAATCTCACGATATTATCGCGGCGAATATGAAAGAGCAAATTCGATTTTTGAGTAGTGGCACTACTGGGATGGTAAGAAGTAAACATCCTGTTGCTGATGTTTCGCTTTATGAACGGTCTTTTTTACCTACCTACGAACATTTTGTTGGTCCTTTGAACGAACAAATTGTTTTTGCTTTGCTTCCAAATTATGTGGAACAGGGGAATTCAAGTTTGATTTACATGGTAGAAAAATTAATTACTGCTTCGAATAATGAGTTGTCGGGTTTTTATTTGACTGATTTTAATGCCTTGGAACAAGCAATTTCACTTGGTAAAAAAGCAGGTAAAAAATGCGTGTTGTTTGGTGTTTCTTATGCCTTACTCGATTTTGCAGATCTAAAACCTGATTTACAGGGTGTGACAATTATTGAAACGGGAGGAATGAAAGGAAGACGCCAAGAAATGACGAAAGAAGAATTGCACGCAGCATTGTGCAATGGGTTTAATGTCTCCACAATAGCTTCTGAATACGGGATGTGTGAATTATTGTCGCAAGCTTATAGCGATGCTGCAGGTTGCTTTGAATTGCCAAATTGGATGCGCTTTTCCTTGCGAGAAGTCAACGATCCTTTTGCGTGTGTAGCAAGTGGTAAAACAGGAGGAGTGAACATTATTGATTTAGCAAATCTCTATTCGTGTTCGTTTATTGAAACACAAGATTTGGGTCGAAATATAGCTGGGAAATTAAAATTAATGGGACGTTTTGACCAATCAGACATACGTGGGTGCAATTTATTAGTTAGTTGAAAAAAAACGAAAGTTTTAATTCAAGCAACAAATGCTTAATTTGGTCAAGAATTTAATCAGATGAAAAAGAAGATGACATTTCAAATAATAACAATACTTGTAATAATTGGATTAGCAGCAGGAATTTTATCTGGGTTAATTGGAGTTGGAGGTGGAATTATCATCGTTCCAGCGTTGGTTTTTTTCTTAGGATTAACGCAGAAAGAAGCTTCAGGAACAAGTTTGTTTATTTTAAGCATGCCAGTTGTAGCTTTAGGTGTGATGAATTATTGGAAGGCAGGACAAGTTAATTGGAAATATGGATTAATTATAGCAGGCACTTTCCTAGTTGGCGGTTATTTTGGTTCAAAATTTGCTACTAAAATCAGCCCGGCAGTTTTAAAAATTATTTTTGGAGGTATCATGTTGTATGTTGCTTTTGTCATGATACGTTCTGGATTTTTAACCTGGAAAGATGAAGAATAATATTCAAGCACTCATCAAAGCGCATGCAACGGCTTTATTGGATAAAGTAATTGCATACCGCGAAACGATGCATCAACATCCAGAATTGTCATTTCAAGAACACCATACAATGGCATTTGTTGCACAACAATTGACAAAACTTGGGATTGAACACGAATCTGGAGTTGCAGGAACTGGCGTCGTTGCACTAATAAAAAACACCAATTATACAGCTAATCAATCGTGTATTGCCTTGCGCTCAGAATTAGATGCGTTACCCATTTTAGAGCAAACGGGTTTACCATTTGCCTCGCAAAACGAGGGCGTCATGCATGCTTGTGGTCACGATGTACATTCTGCTATTTTATTGGGAGTTGCTGAAATATTACACGGATTATGTGATGAATTAACCTCACCCATAAAATTAATTTTTCAGCCTGGCGAAGAAAAAACACCAGGAGGAGCATCATTAATGATAAAAGCAGGAGTGTTAACGAATCCGCCTGTGAAAGAAATGATTGCCTTACATGTTTTTCCAGAAATGGAAGTAGGGAAAATAGGATTCAGAGAAGGGTTGTATATGGCTTCTTGTGACGAGATTTACTTGACAATTCATGGAAAAGGCGGTCATGGTGCAATGCCTCATCAAACCATCGATCCGATTATGATTGGGGCGCAGTTATTAACTGGTTTGCAACAAATTGTGAGTAGAAAATGCGATCCAAAAATCCCAACAGTCTTGTCATTTGGTCACTTCGAAGCAATTGGCGCAACGAATGTAATACCTGAAACTGCGGTTTTAAAAGGGACATTTCGAACAATGAACGAAGCTTGGCGCGCAGAAGCACACGAATTAATTAGTTCATTTGTGGAAAAAACCTGTGAACAATATGGAGCAAAAGCAAGCTTGGAAATAGTTAAAGGATATCCGTTCTTGTCGAATGATCCTGAATTAACCCGTTCGATGCAACAAATAACGAGCGATTTTTTTGGCGCAACAAATGTGGAAGAATTACCTATCCGTTTGACTTCGGAAGACTTTTCGTTTTATGCACAAGAAATTCCCGTTTGTTTTTTCCGCTTAGGGGTAAGAAACGAAGAAAAAGGGATTGTACATGGTGTACATCACCCAAAATTTGACAGCGATAATCAAGCCTTGTTAATAGGCATGCAAGCCATGTGTTTGGCAGCATTTAGATAATACAAAGAAGATGAAAGTACGGTTGATAGTTGCAATGGACAACGAACGTGGGATAGGAAAAAACAATGATTTGATGTGGCATTTGCCAGCTGACATGAAGTTTTTCAAAGAAACTACACTTGGTCATATCGTTGTCATGGGACGTAAGAATTTCGATTCCATTCCTGAGCGATTTCGTCCTTTAGTTGGCCGTGAGAATGTTGTATTGACTAGAAATACAGCTTATTCAGCTGAAAATTGTCAGGTTTTTCATTCGTTAGAAGCTTGTTTAGCAGCTTATGAAAACGAAACAGAACGTTATGTGTACATTATTGGTGGTGGCCAGATTTACAAACAAGCCTTACAACTCAATTGTGTCGATGAATTGTTTATAACACATGTTGATCATGTTTATGGCGCGGATACATTTTTCCCAGAAATCGACGAAAATAACTGGGATACATCCGTTGTTTTTTCGCACGAAGTAGATGAAAAAAATGCGGTAGCTTTTCAAGTAAAGCATTACATCAAAAAATAAGTTCAATTATTGCGACTTATTAAAAATTGTTGAAAGATTTCATAAAATCCACTTAATTCATTCAGATTTCTTCGTTGATCATTCGCTATCTTTGTGAAAGATGATACTTTGTATAGCAGAAAAACCTAGTGTTGCAAAAGACATTGCAGAAATTCTTGGCGCTCGTAACCGTAATGACGGTTATTGGGAAGGGAATGGCTATTGGGTAAGCTGGACATTTGGTCATTTATGTACATTGAAAGAGCCACATGACTACCAAGAAAGTTGGAAATGGTGGAAATTGGAAGATTTACCAATCATTCCAAAAAATTTCGGAATAAAAGTTGTTGATGATGCAGGTGTACAAAAACAATTTGCTTGCATTGAGCGGTTGGTTGCTAATTGTACAGAAGTAATCAATTGTGGGGATGCCGGACAAGAAGGAGAATTGATTCAACGATGGGTATTGTTGAAAGCCAAATGTAACAAACCAGTCAAACGTTTGTGGATTTCATCCCTAACGGAAGAAGCAATCAAAGAAGGTTTCCAGAAATTACGCGATGGATCTCAATACGATAATTTATATGCAGCTGGTTCTGCACGCGCAATTGGCGATTGGTTATTAGGTATCAATGCAACACGTGCTTTCACCAAGAAATTTGGTCAAGGAAAAGCGACATTCTCCATCGGTCGTGTACAAACGCCAACATTGGCAATGATCGTTCAACGTCAAAAAGAAATCAATGCATTTGTTTCTGACGAATATTGGGAATTGAAAACAGTTTACAAAGAAACCGAATTTTTGTGTCAAATTGACCGACTAACAAGTGCGGAAAAAGCAGAAAAAGGCTTGGCTTATTTGAAACAACATCCGTTTGAAGTCACTGCTTTTGAAATCAAAGAAGGAAAAGAAGGAAATCCGCGTTTGTTTGATTTGACTGCTTTACAGGTCGAAGCCAACAGAAAATTTGGTTTCTCCGCCGACGACACTTTGAAAAATGTTCAAAGTTTATACGAAAAAAAAATAGTTACGTACCCGCGTGTTGATACAACCTATTTATCGGAGGATATTCACCCAAAAGTACCTGCTATTTTAAAGGGTATGCAGTATTATTCGCGTTTTACTGCATCGTTATTAGCAGCTCCAATTCCAAAATCAAAAACTGTTTTTGATGATAAAAAAGTAACCGATCACCACGCTATTATTCCTACTGGTGTTGTTCCTTCTGGCATCACTCCGACAGAACAACAAGTGTATGATTTGATTGCCAAACGATTTATCGCTGTTTTTTATCCAGAATGTAAAGTTTCCAACACTACTGTTTTGGCCAAAGTTGGCACGCTTGATTTCAAGGCAACTGGAAAGCAGATTATTGAACCAGGATGGCGTGTGATATATGCTGATGACAAACAAACTGCAAAAGGAGACGAAGAACGCACAATGCCTCACTTTGATGCGGGTGAAACTGGTCCTCACGAGCCAATTGTACACAAAGGAAAAACATCTGCGCCAAAACCCTATACAGAAGCGACATTGCTTCGAGCGATGGAAACGGCTGGAAAACAAGTAGAAGACGAAAATTTACGAGAATTAATGAAGGACAATGGAATTGGTCGTCCTTCTACACGAGCAAATATTATTGAAACGCTTTTTCGTAGAAAATACATAGAAAAAAACCGCAAAAACATTCTCGCTACAGCAACAGGAATGGATTTGATTGATACCATCCAAAATGATTTATTGAAAAGTCCTGAATTGACTGGTAATTGGGAACGTAAAATCAGATTGATTGAAAAAGGTGAGTATCAATTGGATACGTTTAAGCAGGAATTGTACCAAATGGTGCGCGAATTGACCGATGAGGTAATTTTTAATAGTTACCGCAAAATCGAAATTCACGATGAAACAACCAAGCCAGCAGTTTCAAAAGCCTTAAGAGCACCTAGAAAGCCCAAAGAAGTTATCGATATCACAACATTGGATTGTCCGAAATGCAAATCAGCCAAATTGATGATAGGTAAAACGGCTGTTGGTTGTGCAAATTATTCAACTTGTGGATTTAAAGTGCCATTTGAATTAGCAGCTAAAAAGATAACCGAAGCACAAGTAATCGATTTAATTACGAAAGGTCAAACAGGAATAATCAAAGGTTTTTTAATACCAGGAAGCACTTCTCCTATAGCTGGGAGGTTAAAATTTGACCCTAATTTTAATGTAGAAATTTTTTAAAAAATCACAAGATTCAAATAGTTGATTTTAAACCTTTTTTTATTTTTAAACGCTTATTAATCAGGCATATAAAATTATTAATTTCTGATAATATTCTTTTTTTAATTTACATTTTATAGATTTATTGTTAATCTTTTCAGTTAAAGAAACACTTAATTAAAACCCCTAAATATATGTTTTTCATAAATTCTAGGTAAAACTTAGGAATTAATGTTGTTATTTTGTATTACCAAATAATAATATTTACCTATGATTCGATTCATTCATGTTTCGGAAAAGATTTCTGTGTTGAAGTCTTTTTTTCTAATTTCTCTATTTTCGTTTTTATCCTACAGTTCATTAAATGCACAGTTTTACATAACTGTTCCGTTTACGAATGGTTTTGTTGGCGATAACACGGCTAACAACCAATGTACCAACGCGTATTACACTGCTGGTTCAGTAGGTGTTGGTTTGGGCTGGACTAATATTCAGTTTGCTCAAAACTCGACAGCTTCTATTTTTACGTTACAAGGGAATGATATTGTAGGTAGCGTTTTAATCACTGATGCTAGTGGTGTTGAAAAAACTATTAATGGATTTGTCAAATGGAGGGCCCCAAGTGGAACTGTTACCACAATGTGTTTTCAACCTACTACAGGAACAAATATTACATTGGCAACAAATGGAACAAATGGTTCATCATCCTACACAATTACAGACACAAAGTACATAGGTTTAACATTTAACGGCCAAACATTATCAATTACTGGTGTTCCAGGAACTGTTTCTGGTAATGCTGCAACCTCAGGATTATTAGACATTTTGAATAATTACTTGGCTACATTTCCAAAACTTACAGTTGGTGATGTTACAGTAAGTGAAGGTACAGCTTCTGTAAATGTGCCTGTCACTTTATCTGCTTCTCCTTCTTCAAATGTTACTGTTTATTTTTCACTAAGTGATAGTACAGCTTTGATTACAAGTGATTACTTAGCTGCTACATCTCCTGCTATTGGTTACATAACTTTTTTGGCAAATACGACTACATTATCTCAAAATATTACAATACCTATTGTAAATAATGCGATCAATGAGCCAACAGAGTATTTTAAAGTTATCTTATCCGATCCAACAAACGCATCAATTACTGATGGATTAGGAATTGTAACAATTACAGATAATGATCTAGCTCCTACTGCAGATGCTGGTCCAGCAACAGCATCAATATGCTCATCAAGCACTTACACAACAACAGGAACAGCTACTAATGGGACAATAGCATGGACAACTTCTGGTACTGGAACTTTTGCCGATGCAACTTTAGGTGCAACATTATATACACCGAGTGCGGCAGATGTCTCTTCAGGAACAGTTACACTTACAATGTCTGTAACTGGAAGTGGTTTAACAGTTACAGATAATGTCGTTTTAACAATAAATACAGCTCCTTCAAGTGTTAGTGCTGCTGTAACAACGCAACCATCTTGTAGTACTGCAACTGGAACAATTACTGTCGCTTCACCTACAGGTGCCAATATGCAATACAGTTTGAATAATGGTACATATCAATCAAGTACTATCTTTGGTAATTTATCACCTAATAATTATAGTTTAACTGTCAGAAATTCAACGACAAGTTGTGTTTCAACACCAATTTCATTGACAGTAAATACAGCACCAAGTGCACCAAGTACGCCAGCAGGTAGTGTAACAACACAACCAACGTGTGGATCTACAACAGGAACAATCGTATTCACAGCACAATCTGGAGTTGATTACAGCATTGATGGAACAACGTACCAATCAAGCGCAACGTTTACAGGAGTTGCTGCAGGAACATACACATTAAAAGTACGTTCAACAACAGACAATACTTGTACAGCAACTGGATCAACAGTTACAGTAAATGCTGCGCCAAGTGCACCAAGCACACCTGCAGGCAGTGTAACAATTCAACCAACTTGTGGAACAACAACAGGAACAATCGTTTTCACAACTCAATCAGGAGTTGAATACAGTATAAATGGTACAACTTACCAATCAAGTGCTACATTCACAGGAGTTGCAGCAGGAACATACACATTAATAGTACGTTCAACAACAGACAACACATGTACCGCGACAGGTTCGACGGTAACAGTTAATGCAGTACCAAGTGCACCAAGCACACCTACAGGCAGCGTAACAGTTCAACCATCTTGCGGTGTTAATGGAACAATCGTTTTCACAACTCAATTAGGAGTTGAATACAGTATAAATGGTACAATTTACCAATCAAGTGCTACATTCACAGGTGTTGTAGCAGGAACATACACATTAAAAGTACGTTCAACAACAGACAACACATGTACCGCGACAGGTTCATCGGTAACAGTCAATGCTGCTCCAGGTGCACCAAGCACACCTGCAGGAAGTGTAACAGTTCAACCAACATGTGGAACAACAACAGGAACAATTGTTTTCACGACGCAGTCAGGAGTTGAGTATAGCATTAATGGAACAACATACCAATCAAGCGCAACCTTTACAGGAGTAGCAGCTGGAACATACACATTAAAAGTACGTTCAACAACAGACAACACATGTACCGCGACAGGTTCATCGGTAACAGTCAATGCTGCTCCAGGTGCACCAAGCACACCAGCAGGAAGTGTAACAGTTCAACCAACATGTGGAACAACAACAGGAACAATCGTCTTCACTACGCAATCAGGCGTTGAATACAGTATTGATGGTACAACGTACCAATCAAGTGCTACGTTCACAGGAGTTGCAGCAGGAACATACACATTAAAAGTACGTTC